>Ga0307511_10002040_pt1 | contig 21177 bp, 21 predicted proteins | sample 13_EM_MG_FD_200266 | JGI IMG/M metagenome (GOLD analysis project Ga0307511, IMG submission 200266) | Populus trichocarpa ectomycorrhiza microbial communities from riparian zone in the Pacific Northwest, United States - 13_EM | ecosystem: Host-associated > Plants > Roots > Unclassified | place...
CACATATTTATACATAATTGATGTGCGCACAGACCATGCTGTGTTATATGTGGTGCTGTTTGGCACACATCGGTCTATCTACTGATGGGCTGCTAAAGAGCGCCCTTCGGACATCAGCGGCTGCTAAGAAGCGCCACCGGATCATCGGCCCACTATAAGCGGTAGCCGGATAATGTGACACGTCCGGGAGTCGAACTTCCCGTTCAACAGCGCCAACATTCCGCAATCATCCCCCTGATCAGCCACTAAGTGGCTGAAAGATTAATTTCATCCCCTAAGCGGCGAGTTTTCAGCCCCTTCCGTTTTCACAGTGTTGGCCGGCGACTGGGATGTAACAGTAAAACCACAATAAGTACACTGTGTCTCGGATGATAAGCAAACAAACAACCCCGGCTCACTGAAGGAGTTCTCCGCCGAGACCACCGCGCACGAGGAACCTGACCGCCTGGGACATCGACAAGTTCAAGATCGTATTCCTAAGGCCGACACCTTCTACGGATTTTCGTACCTGGATGCTGGTAACCGTTGTCACGAACTCGGCGCTCCGGTGGTTGAAGCTTGAAGAGCTGAGCCAATCTGAACCGCGTGAAGTATCAACTGCCTTCGACCCGATTAACCTTGGCTGTCGGTGGTGGAGAATGCATTGGTGACGTGTGGGTGTACAAAATTACAGGTCCACGTATTCACTCGGAACTGACGATTCTAATAATCCAGCATGCTTTGCTGGCATGGAGGCGTTATCATACTCAGCGGAACCGTTCATCCACCGAACGCTACACCTTGCTTCTCGGTATGGGATCCCGAATTGTTCAACATTCCCGCTCGCTGGAACAAATTCAGCGGATTGCCAGCCTTGGACAAACGCGGATTCCTCCGCCACACTCGTCACCTCTCGATCGCGTTTCCTCACGATCCACTGTTCGTGCATGATCTGCGACTCTATACCCGACACCTCCGCACGCTCACGAACCCCAGGAGCTTCGAGACTCGTTGGTTGGACATCCCTTCGTTTATCACAAAGGTGGAAGAATACTTCGGGGCGTTTTTTGGGACTCTGCAATCCCTGGAACTGGAATCTCCAAGGGGGGATTACAAACCGATCCTTTATTTTGTTTGTCAGCTTCCGAACCTCCAGGATCTGAGGGTTGACGGTGTCCAAGACTGCCCCAGCTCCATATGTAATGGGGGTCCTCACCTCGAGATCAAGACGTCTACACCTCTCGACGGCATCCTCGATCTCCAATTGGATATGGATGGCACGGAACCCGGGGACGGCTCAATAGGTGCCCAGCTCTTCCTCAGCAACCTCATAGCGCTCCCTTCCGATCTCAAATTCCGTGTCCTCAAACTTTCAGGGTGCACTGGCAACAACCTCCAACGTTTGGTTGATGCTTGCGCGCCAACCCTCGAGGATATGGAATTTACAGGGAGATGGTTCGGTGCGTTGTCTCTCCATGGAGGAGAATATCCCCTGTTCACCTCTATTCGTACGATCTCGTTATCAGGCACCCGTCAATGCCCTCAGCTCAGCTTTAAACGTCACTCCGCGCTCCGAGAGCTCGAAATCAAACTAGCCGACCGTGCGCACATAGAAAGCGCTTCTGGGCGGTTATCCGAAACTCTCTCGACCATCACCTCAAATGCATTCACCAAGCTGACAGTTTACATTGCCCTCGTCCCGTTCATGGTTCGCAACGCGGCCGAAATCCAATTGCGTGAGTGGAACTCGTTCGACAATGCGCTGGATCGATTCAACCTATGTGATAACGTGATTTGGTGAGATTCCCGGATTGGATGGCGGAGCATCAGTTCAAGGAACTAATTGAAAACTATTTTCCATTTATGTGGGTGGCCGGGAGGGTGGTACTCGAAGGACTACCTCCCAATATGGAATACGCGATTCCCGGGCGACGCTATAGGAAGTGATTAGGTCGGCTTTCAACGCATGCTCGTCTAGATTTCAGTCCCATGGGTTTCGGGTGGTTTTTAAATTCACGTTTCCGTGAACCGTCGCATTCTGCACCCCCCGAGTTTGAGTTCTACATTTTTTCGGTCACATTCAATACAAACCTCGCGCGTATAACGAATGTACGTTCCTCAGAAGCAAGGTATTGTGTTCGATGGCTATTAGTAGTCGCTTGAAATATTTCAAGGAACTTCGATCACGATCTGTAAGATTCTGTTCAGGTTTACAAGCCAACTCGACCCGAACTAGGAGAACTATCAGCCACCTTAACTATCAACCACCTTCGACCCCGATTGACCTTGGCCCACGGCAATGGCTAGCGCATTAGTAGCGTATTGGTGCATAAGTTACGGGACCACCGTGACGTGTCCATTCAGGACTGACGAATCCAATCTAGGGGTGTTCATCGTGTTTTGCTTGCTTCGAATATGGAGCAGTCTCGAACCTCAACCGATGATAACGTACGACGAGGGACTCCTCAGCCTCCCGGATGACATCATCAACGAGATCCTCGGCCTTCTGGACATGAAAGCCCTAAAGTCCTGCTCGCTAACAGGGAAGGCGTTATCGTGTTCAGCAAAACCGTTCATCCACCAAACGCTACACCTTGGACCCCGGTCTAGCGATTCCATATGGTATATATGGTCCAACAGTCTCAATCACCGGTACGAATTTAAGGGGTTGCGGGTCCTAGGTGAACGCGGTCTCCTCCAGCACATTCGTCACCTCTTGATCCACTTTCCCAACGATCCGAGCGTCAAGTTCGTACACGGTTTGGACCCAAACATCCACCATCTCCACACCCTCACGAACGTCAGGAGCCTCAGGACCTATTGGATGAATATCCCTTTGTGCATTACAAAGGTGGAGGAATATTTCGGAGCATTTTTGGGATCGTTGCAATCTCTGGAACTGAATTGTCTGAGGGGGGATGACAACATCCTTTATTTCGTTTGCCAGTTTCCGAACCTTCGGAATCTCACGATTGACCTCTTCCCGGACTACAGTAACTCCGAGTGTAACGACGGTTCTCGCTTTGACATCAAGACTTCTCCACCTTTCGATGGTACCCTTGACCTCCGACTGGGTATGAGCGCAGGATTTGAAAACGACTCGAAGCGTGCCCAACTCATCCTCAGGAATCTTGTAACGCTCCCTTCCGGCCTCAAGTTCAGGACTCTCAAGCTTTCGTGGTGCACCGGCGACAACCTCCAACTCCTGATTGACGCTTGTGCCCCAACTCTTGAGTGTGTGGAATTTACAGGACGGTGGTCAGGTGCGCTGTTCCTTTGCAGAATGGCCTGTCCTGAGCTCGTAGGATTTGACTGTCAGACGTTCCCCCTTGTCCTCGGTTCAGTTTCAAACAACACCCCGCGTTCCGACAACTTGTGATCAAACCAGTGCGGTCAAACACAAAAATTGCTGTTAGATGGTTATCCGAGACGCTGTTGACCGCCACCTCAGACGTGTCCGCCGAGCTGACCGTCTACTTCTCCTATGTTTATCGAGTGCACGGGTGGAACTCGGTCGACAATCTGTTAGATCGGCTCAGCCTGCATGAGAACGTGACCCTAGTAGTGAGGCGACCAGAGTGGGTGAGCGAGGATGTGTTCAGGGGTTCGGTTAGAAAATGTTTTCCGTTGATGTGGAAGAACGGGAGGGTGATGCTCAAAGTATCCCCCTATTTAACGGGCCAGGAATAGCGGTGTAGCATGTTAGATAGGAGCATGAACGAGATTCCTCGGAACGATGGACGGCATGGCGCCCAAGGTCACAGAAAAAATGTGGCTTTGCCATGTCACAAGAATCCCACCAAATTTCAATTACCCGAGCTCAAGCTTAAGCGGATCGAAAGGACCCGCATCCCGTGCTCCTGGTGTTCTACATTCCGGCCCTGGGTTTGAGTTACACTTCCACGAGGAATAGGCTGATCGACCGCCTGGGACTCACAAGTTCGTGCCTGTGTTCCTGCCAATCCCTGCCAATGGTGACTGGTTCCATTTCTCAGAAGCGCATTCTGTCTCACTCGAAATATTTCGAGCAACTTTTGTCACGACCTCCAACAATCGAGACGCTTTAGCGCTCCATGTAGTACGTAAACGTTGACCCGGGCCGAGCCCGATCCGAACTGCGCATGCGGGAAGTGTCAACCACTCTTCGACCTTGACCACCAACAATGGAGAGCGCACCAGCGACGTGTGGGTATACTATAAAGTTACAGAACCATACGTTCGTTTGTGGCTGACGATTTCCATAGGGAACGTGTCTGATATCTTTCGCTGGCTTCGATTATGGGACGATCCCGCTGGACCTGTGCCAATCACGCCCGCGCGATCGCCACCGCTGGCACCCCCACCTCCGCCTCAACCGATAATAACGTACGACAAGGGACTCCCCAGTCTTCCGGATGATATCATTAGCGAGGTCTTCAGCGTTCTGGACCTGGAGACACTGAAATCTTGCTCTCTGACCGGCAAGGCACTGTCCTACTTGGCGAAACCGTTCATCCACCGAACACTGCACCTCACCCTCCGGTCTAGGGGTCCCAAGATGCTCAACGTTTCCGGTCGCCGGAACGAACTAGAGGGATTACCGACCTTGGCCAAACGCGGTCTCCTCCAACATACTCGTCACATCTCGATCGTCCTCCCCAGTAGTCCACTCTTTGCGCACGGCTTGGACCCCTACATCCAACATCTTTGTACCCTCACGAACCTCAAGTCCCTCAAGGCTCGTTGGTTGGACACCCCTTCGTTCATCCCAAAGATGGAGGAATATTTTGGGGCGTTTTTGGGGTCGTTGCGATCGCTGGAGCTGGACTTTCCAAGGGGGGACCATCAACAAATCTTTTATTTCATTTGTCAGTTTCCGAACCTCCGGGATCTTAAGATCAACAGCATCCCAGGTCGCACCAACTCCATGAACAACGACGGCCCTCGCTTCAATATCAAGGCTTCCCCACCTCTCGACGGTACACTCGATCTCCAATTGAATATGGATCCCGAAAGCGACTTGATGGGTGCCCAGCTCATCCTCAATAACCTCGCAATACTCCCTTCCGGCCTCAGGCTCCGGACCCTCAAGTTTTCGTGGTGTACCGGTAACAACCTCCAACTCGTGGTCGACGCCTGCGCGCCAACCCTGGAGTGCGTGGAATTCACAGGACAGTGGTTCGGTATGTCGACTCTTCACAGAGCGGAATGCCTTTGATTTCTCAGATTTAATTACCAGGCGCCCCCCGTTGTCCTCGGCTCAGTTTCAAACATCACCCCGCGTTCCGAAAGCTTGAAATCAAACTAGCCAGGCATGCAGACGCAGAAAGCGCCGCCGTGTGGTTATCCGAGACGCTTTCGACTATTACCTCAAGCGTGTTCACAGAATTATTGATTTCCATCTTCGCGTTCTGCCCCCCAACCGAGGACCAGGTTCATGGGTGGAACTCTGTCGACAACGTGTTGGGTCTGTCCAGGCTGTTCGAGGGCGTGATCTTGGTGGTGAGGCCTCAACATACTGTGGGGAGTAAGTTCAATGGTTTAATCAAGGAATATTTCCCTTGTATGTGGGGGGATGATCGGGTGGTGCTTGAGGAACCGCTTCCTGAGATGGACGATGAGCTTTTCAGGATGACTCGAGGACATACGTTTTCTTGGTTAGCGTAACAGTAGCGTCAGAGGATGTGACGAGTTTTTCATCAATTAATACATGACTGGTCTCAGGTCAGGCAAGAACCTTTCGCGCCGCAAACGTGCCATCCGTTTTTCGTATCCCCGAGTCTGAGCGAGAGCAAGTTGGTCGGTCATAAGCAGGGTATAACAGGTGTGCCGGGTGTACTTATAAGCTTTTCGGATTTTAAGCGAACTTACTGATTTGGCGCTCCATGTGGTTCAAAAATAGGTGCCCTCTCCCTTGAGCACCTCCCTTCATCCTCTCTCTCCCCTCCCTCCGAATTGAGCCTGAACTCTAGCCCAGGCTCAAAAGGCTGGTTCGATCTGAGCTACAAGTGGTATCAGCAGCCTTCAAGCTAATCGACCTTGGTCACCAACGACTCAGATGGAGAGGGCATCAACGACGTCGTGTGGGTGTACTATTATGTTACGGAATCGCCTGCTCATTCAGGGTTGACAATTACGATAGGGAACGTGTCCGGTATGTTGCGCCGGCTTCGACTATGGGATAATCCCCCACCTGCACCCATCATGGTCACGCCCGCCCGATTGCCGCCGCCGACATTCCCACCTCGACCGATGATAACGTACGAGAAGGGACTCCCCAGTCTCCCGGATGACATCATCTGCGAGATCTTCAGCCTCCTGGACGTGGAGGCACTGAAATCTTGCTCTTTGACCGGCAAAGCGTTGTCCTGTTGGGCGAAACCGTTCATCCACCGAACATTGCACCTTACCTACAGGTCTGGAGATCCCCAAAAGCCTAGGGTTCCCGGCCGCTGGAACGAACTCGAAGGGTTACCGACCCTAGGCGAACGCGGCCTCCTCCAACACACCCGTCACATCTCGGTCGCCCTTCCCTATAGTCTGCACTTTCCACGCACATCATTGCACCCCTGCGGTTTGGACCCCCACATTCAACACCTTCACGCCCTCACGAATCTCCGGAGCTTCAAGGCTCGTTATTTAGATATCTCTTCGTTTATTCCAAAGATGGAGGAATATTTCGGGGCGTTTTTAGGGACATTGCAATCCCTGGAGCTGGAGTCCCCAACGGGAGATCACAAACAGATCCTTTATTTCGCTTGCCAGTTTCCAAACCTTCGTGATCTAAAGATTACCAGCTTCAGGCTATGCCCAAACCCCACATACAACGGTGGTCCTCACTTTGAGATCGACACTTCACCGCCTTTCGATGGTACCCTCGACCTCAATTGGAACGTGGGACCTGAAAGCGACCCCATGGGTGCCCACCCCTTCCTCCACGATCTCGTGGCACTCCCGTCCGGCCCCAAGTTTCGGACCCTCAAGATTTCAGAATGCACTAGCAGCAACCTCCAACTCCTGATTGATGCTTGTGCGCCGACCCTTGAGTGTATGGAATTCACAGCGATGCGGTCCGGTGTGTTGTTTCTTCACAGAGGGTGTCTTCGTTCACCTCTATTCATACGATTTAACTATCAGGCGCTCCAAAATATCCTCAGCTCAGTTTCGAACGTCACCCTGCGTTGCGAAAACTTAAAATCACACTGACCCAGCACAAACACGCAGAACACGCCACCAGATGGCTATCTAAGGCGCTCCCGACGGTCACCTCAAAGGTGTTTGCCAACTTGACAATTTGTATCCCCCCTTTTTACACCTCGAGCGAGGACCAAGTGCGTGGGTGGAACCCGGTTGACGATATACTGGATCAGTTTAGCCCGTGTGCGGACGTGACCTTGGTAGTGAGTAAGCAATTTTGGGTAGTAGGCCATGAGTTCGAGGACTTGATAAGAGAGTATTTTCCGTCGATGTGGGAAAAGGGGAAGGTGGTGCTCGAGGTAGCTCCTCCTGACATAGAGGAACAACTTCTCATGGGGACTGAAATTCCTCCTATATTTGAGTGGCTAGAGACTAGGATGTAACAGGTTTTCATCGGTTGATTGCATGACGGTACCAAGCCACAGTAAAAGCGTGGCTTTTTCACACCGCGGGGATCCTACTGATTCGAATCTCTGAGTTCAGGCAAGAACAAGTCAGTGCATAGACGTAAGCGGGGCACCAGCGGGTATTCTGATTCTGACGATGTGGAACGAAAACAGACAGCTGGTACATAAAACTCGTCAAGCCCGGGATTACCCGTTGATAAAACGTCCTGGATCCCGTACCCCTGGTATTCCATGCACTCTCACATGTCCCAGGGGTCCTAGTTCAGTGGTTCCTGGGAATCAACTATCCACGAGGAATCCGATCGCCCATAGGCGAATTTGAAAATTCAAGACCTGCGACATTGGACACCCAGGACCGGCGCTCCGAAAAGAGGCGCCAGCTTCAGTCGATATCTCCCTTCCTCCTCCAGCCCAGGCGTAAAACTGGATCTGGGCTGCGAGAAGTATTAGGCGTCCTCATTGACCTTGACCGCTGACGATGGAGAGTGTATCCGCGACGAGTGGGTGCAAAAAATTACGGGACTGTGTATTCGTTCTGGCTGACAGTTGTAATAGAGAACGTGTCCAGTACGTCTCGCCGGCTCCGACTACAGGACGACCCTTGACCTTTAATCACGTCCTCGCGGAAGCGAACGCCACCACCACCACCTCGACCGAGGATAACGTACCATAAAGGATTCCCCAGTCTCCCGGATGATATCATCTGCGATATCTTCAGCTTCTGGACATGGGGGCACTGAAATCTTGCTCTCTGACCAGCAAAGTGTTGTCCTGCTCGGCGAAGCCGTTCATTCACCGAACATTGCACCTCACCCGCAGGGTTCCCAGGCAGTGGAACGAGTTCGAAGGGTTACGGCCCCTGGGCGAACGCGGTCTCCTCCAACATACTCGTCACATCTGGACTAATCTTCCCCAGCTCTTCGCGCACAGTTTGGACCCCTACCTCCACACCCTCACAAACCTCAGGACCTTCAAGGCTCGTGGCTTGGATACCCCTTCATTCATTACAAAAACGGAGGAATATTTCGGGGCGTTTTCTGGGACGTTGCGGTCCCTGGAGCTGAAATTCCCAACTGGAGATCACAAACAAATACTTCATTTCGCGTGTCGGTTTCTGAACCTTCGGGATCTAATGGTTCACTGCGGCGAACTCGACACCAACTTCATCCATAACAACGGCGGACCTCACCTTGATATCAAGATTTCTCCACCTCTCGACGGCACCCTCGACCTCAAGTGGAGTATGGGACCCGAAACGGACCCGACGACGGGTACCCACGCCTTCCTCGGTGGTCTCGTAACACTCCCGTCCGGCCTAAAGTTCCGGACTCTCAATCTTCCAGGGTGGACTAGTAGAATCGACCTCAGTATCGAACTGTTGGTTTCCGCTCTCACCAAGGCAGTGGCCACAGACGGTGGATCCCTGGGAAGGTGAATCACTCCGCTTCGAGGACATACGTTTTCTTGATTAGCGTAACAGTAGGAATTGTCAGAGGATATAACAGGTTTTTCATCAATTAAATACATGACTGGTCCTATGTCACGGCAAAAGCCTTTCGCGCCACAAACATGCTACCATTTTTTCGTATTCCCGAGTCTGAGCGAGAGCAAGTCGGTCGGCCCAGTAAGCGGGGTATAACGGGTGTGCCAGTTGGAGGTGTATACTATCGGATTTTGAGCGAACATACTAAGTTGACGCTCCGTGTGGTTTAAAAATAGGCGCCCCTCGCTTGAACACCTCCCCTCATCCTCTCTCTCCCCTCCCTCCAAATTGAGCCTGAACATTTGAACTCTGGCCCAGGCTTGAAAGGCTAGTCCGATCTGAACAACGAGAAGTATCAGTAGCCTTCACGAATCGACCTTGGCCACCAATGACTCGGATAAAGAGCCCAGCAGCCACGTCGTGTGCGTATACTATAATGTCACAGAACCGTCTGCACTCGGAGTTGACGATTTCGATAGGGAACATGTCCGGTATGTTTCGCCAGCTTCGTTTATGGGGCAATCCCCGGCGACCTCAGGCTGTGATCACGCCCTCACGGTCACCACCTCCAACATCCCCGCCTCCACCTCGACCGATGATAACGTACGAGAAGGGGCTCCCCAGTCTCCCGGATGACATCATCTGCGAGATCTTCAGCCTCCTGGACGTGGAGGCACTGAAATCTTGCTCTTTGACCGGCAAAGCGTTGTCCTGTTGGGCGAAACCGTTCATCCACCGAACATTGCACCTTACCTACAGGTCTGGAGATCCCCAAAAGCCTAGGGTTCCCGGCCGCTGGAACGAACTCGAAGGGTTACCGACCCTAGGCGAACGCGGCCTCCTCCAACACACCCGTCACATCTCGGTCGCCCTTCCCTATAGTCTGCACTTTCCACGCACATCATTGCACCCCTGCGGTTTGGACCCCCACATTCAACACCTTCACGCCCTCACGAATCTCCGGAGCTTCAAGGCTCGTTATTTAGATATCTCTTCGTTTATTCCAAAGATGGAGGAATATTTCGGGGCGTTTTCGGGGACATTGCAATCCCTGGAGCTTGTGTTCCCAGCGGGAGATCATAAACAGATCCTTTATTTCGCCTGCTGGTTTCCGAACCTTCGGGATCTAAGGATCACCAGCTTCAGGTCCTACCCAAACCCCATGCATAACAGTGGTCCTCACTTTGATATCGACACTTCCCCGCCTTTCGATGGTACCCTCGACCTCGATTGGAATGTGGGGCCTGAAAGCGACCCCATGGGTGCCCACCCCTTCCTCGGTGATCTCGTAGCACTCCCGTCCGGCCCCAAATTTCGGACCCTCAAGATTTCGGGCTGCACCAGCAGCAACCTCCAACTCCTGATTGATGCTTGTGCGCCGACCCTTGAGTGTATGGAATTTACAGTGATGCTCTCCGGTGTGTTGTTTCTTCACAGAGGGTATCTTTGTTCACCTCTATTCATACGATTTGACTATCAGACGCTCCAAAATATCCTCAGCTCAGTTTCGAACGTCACCCTGCGTTGCGAAAACTCGAAATCACACTGGTCCGGCACAAACTCGCAGAACACGCCACCAGATGGCTATCTAAGGTGCTCCCGACGGTCACCTCAAAGATGTTTGCCAACTTGACCATTTGTATCCCCACCTTTTACACCTCGAACGAGAACCAGGTGCGTGGGTGGAACCCGGTTGACGATGTGCTGAATCGGTTCAGCGCGTGTGCGGACGTGGCCTTGATAATAACGGCGAAATATTGGGTAGCAGACCGTGCGTTCGAGGATTTGATAAGAACCTATTTTCCGTTGATGTGGAAGAGTGGGAAGGTGGTGCTCGAGGTACCGCCTCCTGACATGGAGGATCGCCTTCTCAGCGAAGTTCCTGAATACCATTGGTTAGAGATTGGGATGTAACAGGTTTGCACCAGTCGAATACATGACGGTACTGAGCCACAGCAAAAGCAGGACATGGCAGGCATTCTGCCTGATCCTGCGTGACGATGCGGATAGAAAACAAACAAGGTGTTGAGACTTGTCAAGGGGGTTCCCCGTCGAGGAAAGAACCTAAATCCTGGGCTCCTGGCGTTCCAGTCACCGCACTCCCATCTCAGGGTCCTAGTTCTGTGCTTTCCAGCCTGAGGAATCGACTATCCGCGGAATCTGATTGCCTACCATGGACAAAGTCAAGCCCATGATCTCCGGCCGCAATATGAACCTGTTCCATGAGTTTTTCAGTCGAGATAAATCCGTACCCCACCCGAACGATCGTATGGACCTCAGGAGCGAAACGTTCTGCCTGGAATGTAGTGTTACATTAATGTCCCAAGACCTCTGTCACGACCTGCGGCGACCAAGACCCTTCATGGGCTCACGAGTCCAGATGCCATATTGTACGCAAACTCGGACTGAACTTCGGGAAAGCGTCAAATACCTTCGACTTTGGCCGCCAACGATGGAGAGCGTACCAGCGACATGTAAGTATGTTGTAAAGTTACAGAACCGTCCGTTCATTCGGGGCTGACGATTCCGATATTTAGGGCACATGTCCAGTATGCCGCCGCCGGCCCGCCTCGCCGGCCTCTTCGATCATGGAACAATCCAGTGCACGACCTTTGATCACGCCCTCACCACCGCTAGCACCCCCGCCTCCACCTCTACCGATGATAACATACGATAAGGGGCTCTTCAGCCTCCCAGATGACATCATTTGCGAGATCTTCAGTCTTTTGGACGGGGCGACACTGAAATCTTGCTCTTTGACCGGCAAGGTATTGTCCCGGTCGGCGAAACCGTTCCTTCACCGAATGTTGTGCCTCACCTGCAAGGCTCCCAGTCGGAAGAACAAGTTCGAAGGGTTACAAATCCTAGGCGAACGCGGTCTCCTCCAACATACTCGTCACCTCTCGATCGTGCATTTCCCGTATGGCAAACCGCTCCTCCCACACAGTATGGAGCCCTACATCCAATACCTCCGCACCTTCACGAACCTCAGGACCCTTAGGGCTGTTTGCTTGGATACCTATGGGTTCATTCCGAGGATGGAGGAATATTTCGGGGCGTGGTTCGGAACCTTGCGATCCCTAGACCTGGTATTTCCGGGGGGGAGTCATCAACAGATCATTTGCTTCGCTTGCCAGTTTCCGAACCTCCGGTATCCGAAGATCACTACCTACATATCCGATACGCACTACATACAGAACTCTCGCGGTCTTCACTTTGATATCAAGATTTCTCCACCTCTCGATGGGACCCTCGACCTCCAGTGGGATGCGGACAGGGGATTCGAATATGACCCAATGGGTGCCCACCTCATCCTCGGTGATCTCGTGGCGCTCCCCTCCGGCCTCAAGTTCCGGACCCTCAAGATTCCATCGGATTGTACCAGCAACAACCTCCGACTCCTAGTAAACGCTTGTGCGCCAACCCTTAAGTGTATGGTATTTATAGGGGGACGATCCAGTGCGTCGTTTCTTCACGGAGAACGTCCTCCGTTCACCTCTGCTCATACGATTTGACTATTAGGGGTTCCAAAATATCCTCAGCTCAATTTCGAACGCCACCCGGCGTTGCGAAAACTTGAAATCAAACTGGCCGAGTTTGCAAACCCGGAATTCGCCGCTAGATGGATATCCAAGACGCTCTCGACAATCACGTCGAAAGTATTCACCGACTTTGCCATCCGCTTTTCCCCGTTTCACACTGGGAGCGAGAACCAAGCGCGTTGGTGGAACTCGGTTGACGATATGTTGGATCGGTTCGACCCGTGTGTGACCTTGGTACTGGAGGCGAAACATCGGGCAGGAGTCGGTAAGACGGGGGATTTGGTAGAAATGTATTTTCCGTCGATGTGGAAGAAGGGGAAGGTGGTGTTCACGCTATGAGAATGAACCTCTCAGGGGAGTTCCGCGACACCATTAGTTAGAGACTGGGATGTAACGAATTTTCCACCGGGTTTCGGAGGTCTGAGGCAGGAGCAAGTCAATGGCAAACGAGATGCACAAATGTTCTGATTTCAGACGATGCGGATGGTGAACAAACAAACTACTGCGACTCATCAAGGGGATTCTCCGTCGAGGAAAGGACCCGTATCCTGTGCTCCTGGTGTTCTGCATCCCCAGGTTTGAGTTCTACGTTTTCCAGGAAATCATTATCCACGAGGAATCTGATCGCCTGGGACAGGTTCGAGACCGTGTTCCTGATCTCTGGCAATAATAACTAGTCTCATGGAAGGTTCAGTCACCATCAACGTGCGCCTGGCGTGCAGACGAACGTACGTTTCTCAGAAGCGAAGCATTCTGTCCGAAAGGTATCGGGGGTGGACCACGAGGCTGTCGTTTGGCATGCCTTCCTTGTCCTGTGGGTTTCTCGCTGAGAAATTGATTGACCTCCACGTTTTCCGAGTTTTCGGAAGTCACTGGAGGAACCAACGGTTCGGGAACAGTGTTCTTCGTCGAAAGCGCTTCCGGCGGTCCGTCATCAGAATCCGAAGGGTCACGATCTCCGGGGGCCACGGAAACAGAAGGTTTGGTGGGTAGCGAGGTTTGTGGGGACAATGATTCGGGTGCAGTTTTGATGCGATTTACAGCCCCGTCGAAACCGCCTGGAGGACCATTCCTCTTCCACCTCCCACGACCGCTCGCACGGCCTCTGTTTGCGCCATGATTGGGTTCCTCGAGTCGGGGTCGTTTGGCAAACCGTGGATTGTCATCAAACGGCAGTTGCCCACGGGCGGCAGCCTCTTCGAGTTTGGTCTTCTTGTCAGCCACACGGTTCGCTGTCGGAAACCGTTTCTTCCGCTCGGCGATCCAAGCTTCGATATCCTCAGGGGTGTTCAAGGCTACGTTTGTTCCTTGGATGATGATGGGCTTTCTAGGCATAGGTTAGGACTCGTTGTGGCGAAGGTGGGGAGATGGATACGTGCCCTTTCAGTGATGGATCGGCGTCCCAGTCGTTCCGCTTGTTCTTATTGTGGTTGAGCGGGTATACCAGGTGCCTGTCCATCATGTGTATCTCCACTGCCTTCTGGGAACCCGAGAACGTGCATTGGTCGTGCGTGCATTTGTGCGTGCCTTTGGGGCGAGGACGTGACTGAAACGTGGGCACGGAGGAAGAATTGGAGGTCGAAGGAACCGATTGAGACACCCGCTGATGAGACCCGCCGAGGGTGTTTTGAAGGTACGCCTGAGCGTAATGAGAAGAGACTGGAGAGTAGAACATCCCTGACTGCCAGGGATTCATTTTTTATGAAGTGGGTGAAGATGAGCGATCGACCTCTTGACGATCATAGGCTCGGATGATTTTCACGGTTCCTTTGCGCCTCTCCTCCGGATCCGTCATTCCTGTCATCCGCGGTCATCCCTCCCCATGCCTGGGACCTGGCTTATCCCCGACTGGCGGCATTCCACATGGACGAGTGGGAGACAGACCCGACGACAAGCGCGGTTTTGATCTCTTCGTCGCTTTTTTTTTCTTTTGCCCGGACCGGTTGCGAATAGGCCATTTATCAATCAAAGCATGGGCACGAGGCCTCGCACCGAGTGTCCGCCTACTGTCCGCCTACAAATACTCCCCCCCTTGTTCTCGTTCAGTCTGAATGGAGCTCGCACCCCCATCACGGCCGCCCTGTCCCCACGCCATCTCCAGTCAAAGGGCGATCCATACCCATAACGCCCCTTTCACCTTAGTCGTCACTGGCAACTCTCCCCACAGTCTTTTCCCTGATACACCCATCCATAGGATGAGCTTTGTTGATGACGATTCTCTCAGTCTTGCCGGGCTCGACACTCCTAATTTCCTTCAGTTGGGCAACTCTTTTTCCTCTTCGCTAACCGCCCACTGTCATTCCTTTCGCACAACTACGACCTGTATGGGGGATTCCGGCAGGAGAAACACAAGGGAGTCGGGCTCGTTACACGTCGTCGCTTCAGAGAAGGTGCGCATCGACATCCACGTCAAACTATCCACCCCCACCTCATTTCCTCGTCACAGGATAGTTGCAGCGACATCTTCAAGCCTCTTCCACCCATCCCACAAGTCTCTTCGTTCCACTTTTCAGCCATTTGGAACCTATACACCAGCTCACCCTCCGCCACCGACACCGACTTCTCACCCCCCATCCTCACTCGAAAATCCACCCTCTATGAATCATCGATCGGCGCCACTGATGGTAACCACGCAGGTCCAGGCTTCGGCGTTACGGAGGTCCCCGAATCCCCAAGGGCTATCTACGCCAGCACCGACCCATACTCCCCTTGGCCAAGTCCAGTCCGACGACATTTCATGACACGCTCGGACGGCTCCTTCTCGCACATCAGTCGGTATTCTCGGCCAGAATCAAGAAGTGGCGCCAGAGCTCCAGATCCCCCCAGCCGTCGCGCGAGCTTTGTCGCCGTTGGATGCAATATCCCAGGCGTTCGTGGAGCTCGTCGGTTGACGCGAAACATTCGTTTGTTCGCGCAACGGATACGCACTCTCAAGGATGTCTTACGAAAAGTACACCGCCGGGAATCCGCTATCCGACCAACTCCCACCACTCCTCGACGACATCGGATATCACGCGTATCAAGGACATCATCGATCACTTCGTTTGTTCAAAGCCAAAGCTTACGAGCGTCGACCTCCTCCATGTTATCGAACAGCCTCCAACGGTGGCTCGAAGCTCAGAACCGGCTCACCCTAGAAAAACCCTTCGACCACGCCTCGATCACGATTTCACAGTACGAACGAAGAGGTAGTTGGCTTGTGGACGGTTGTTGTGATGCAGAGGATTGTGATATCCATCCATCTCCAACTCGGGAGTCGATAACCGACCGATCGGTTATTTCTGTCCATACAGAAAGCTCTATGGGCAGGTACGCCTCCGTCTCTCTGAGGGCAGGGGAAGAAGCCTCAAGGCGAAGGAAACGCAGTTCAGATCGCACCGATATATGGTTTATTTCGGAGTCTGAGACGGATCCGTCAGAGTAGAGGTAGGGTGGGATATCGATCCGACCGTTGTTTCGTTTTTTTTTTTTTTTTTGGCTGGTTGCGGTAACGACTCTTGTGACGAAATCTCTTCATCATTTGTACCACTAACACATTCCCCTCATCTTGTTGTAGTCGCATCTCACATAATGTTCTAGCTAGTTTAATTGAAGCCAACTAATACGGACATGTCTTGAGCTGCGTAAACCCAATGGTTTGACTAACCTCGCGCTGGAGCACGCTCGGGAAGTAACTGCGCACGCGCAAGCCTGATAAGCTGGCTGCGAGAAGTTACAGTACTCGGGTCAAGGCTGTGATCTTCAACGTTGACGATGACTGCCTGGCCACGCTCTCGATTTGTGCGCGGCAAACCAAACCAACAGTTGTCCACCCGCAGAACTGAGTGATCGCAGCATACTTATCGTAGTGATAAACGCTTACGGACAAGTGCCCGTGTCTGCGCAGCTGAATGCCGACAAGCTTACGCAGGCGGGGTCATACGAGTTCTGAGGATCGACACGGGCGCTACGGTCGGAGGTGTGGTGGGTTGGCAGTACTATAACAAGGGCTAGACCTCCTGCCTCGTAATGGATTCTCATCTCTCACCCCTCCGCCATCTCCCGTCATGACTACCGACGTTCACTTGCTGGTAAGTGTCTGTCAAAGCACCTCGACTCGATCCGAAGTTAGGCGAATTCAACTGGTGAATGAATACAGGTTCTGGTTCACGGGATGTGGGGAAACCCTGGACATCTCAGCGAGATGGCGCGGAAGATAAGAGGGAAGGAGTCGGATTTGAAGAATGTCATCCTTCCTGGTGAATTCCAGGTTCTTGTGGCGAATACGAATGTGGAGGATTATACGTATGATGGTGTTGACCATGGTGGGGAACGAGTTGCTGAAGAGGTCCGTTCTCGAACTCCCTTGGATCGTTGATCCCGTACACGCGACCTCATCTCGTCGCACTCCTTGTTAGGTCCTCGAGGAAGTAGAGAAACTCAAACAACGTGGACAAATCGTGAAGAAATTCTCCGTCACTGGGTACAGCCTCGGCGGACTCGTCAGTCGGTACCTCATCGGCGTCCTCCACCAACGCAAGTTCTTTGAGAATGTCACCCCGGTCAACTTCAACACGTTCGCCACTCCTCATATCGGTCTCCCTCGATACCCAAACTTTTTTTCGGCCCTTGCGAATTCGTTGGGACCGAAGTTGTTGTCTAGGACTGGAGAACAGTTTTTTGCCGTTGATAAGTGGTCGCCGTCTGGGAGACCGCTTTTGGCTGTGATGGCTGACCCAGGTACGATTTATCCGTTGCGTTCCTCGTCTGGTGACGGTTCGCTGAGTTCCCTACGCAGACAGGATTTTCTATCAGGCTCTCGAACTGTTCCCACACAAAACAATCTACGCAAACGCGTAAGCCTTCCCACAACTCCCTGTGCAACTAAACTGAGAACGAGGGTTTAGGATCAACGACCTTACCGTGCCTTATGTGACGGCCGCTATCGAAGCCGAAGATCCATTCCTCCATCACGCAACCAATGGAATCGACATGTGTGGGATCCGAATGCTTTCATCTTCGACTTGGCTGACGGAAACCATAGAATCTTTGATGAGGACTATCCCAACGTGATCAAATCTTGGGATTTTCCTAGCGACCCTAATACACCCAGGAATTACACTCCTCGAGAGCTCGTACCGTTCCTTCCACTCAAGTTCCCATATAACCTGGTAAGCGATCACCTCCTTCACGGCGGCTGCGGTTCAGTATCTAACGACTGGTATCGTGGCGAACAGATCGTGTATCTCTCATCACCCATCCTAGTCCCCACCGCTCTCGGGATTGTATACGTCAGGATCCTAATGCAAGGTCGCGAATCCCGTCGAAGAGTCGAAGAAATCGAAAAAGCAGATTCATACAGCTCAAAGCTCATCCACGCCGTCGCGGAACTCGAAAGAGAGATGGAAGATAAAGTGACAGAGTTCATCGATACCCAAACTGGACCTACGCTCCAGCCTGAGGAGAAACCTAACAAGGAGAAGGAGGAGGAAAAGTGGTGGGTGCCGTGTTCGAAGAGGCGGGATGGGGAGCATGCTTGTTTCTGCTCTTGTAACAGGAAGAAGAAGGAGCGTCTTTCCCCTGAGGATGTAGTGAGTGGGAGCGTTTCGAGTGGGTCGTCGAGCAAGATTTCGGACGATAAGGGGTCCAAGGGAGGTTTCAGGTCGCTCTTCAAGCACAGCTCTCGCGCTCCCTCTCCCGATCCGGGCTCAGAGACCTCGTCCATCGCCGAGACGGATTCAAGGGCCGAAGGAAAGTGCAAGTGGCGGTCCCACAAGAAGTCAACCCCAAAGGTGGATGCGCCAATCCTCCTCGACGTACAAAGGGAGATGATCGAGAGGTTGAACAAGCTATCAGGCCTGAAGAAAGAGAGGGCGTCCTACGACGATACCAGGAACTCGCACGCTTCCATCGTTTGCAGGGAGGACAGGGGGTTCAACCCCGACGTTGTGGATAGCACTCTCAGACACTGGGCCGATCGGTTCGTTTTCTGAGTAGGTCATTATAGGAGTAGGAATATATAAGTGGTCCGGGACGACCTGTTACATTGCATCGGTATCGTATATATTCCAAACACGACATGAACGAGGTTGTGACAAAGCTAATCCGTGATACAAAGAGAGAATAACCTATCTACGTTGTTGGGGATGGGGTGGGGATTAGGGAAGAGAGTTTGAAGGTGGTCCGTCGATTCGATAGAATTGTTTTGCCCTACCACGATCCTAGGGGAGACCTGTCCCATGGTCACCGACGCATCGCCGCGTCGACAACATCACTGACGAAGGCCGCAGAGAACCAAGGCGGCGTTCATCGTCTCTTCGTCGTGGTTCGCCTTACCACCTCCCGCAGAACCCTTTCTCGGAGTCTCCTGTCCACCCTCTGACATAACACTCGGCGTGCTATCGACCCTTTCCCTCCGGAAGCTATGGAACGGGGTGATGGCTTCATGGTCTTCGTCCAGCTCCGTGTCTCCTCCGTCATCGTCGACAAGACCGAGGTTGAGGTGATCGGGATCATCCCGTTCCCGCTCCTCCTTCTTCTGATGTCCGTGATGGCTTTTTCGATCGGACAACCTAGCAGCGGCACAGGCCCACTCCAAAGTCTTGGTCCTCTTGAGCTTTCCTTTCCTGCCGAACTCGACGAACACGCGTGTGGCCTCTGGGGAGTTGGATGGTGGTTCGATGGGAGACGACGGCATGTTCTCCCATAACGCGTATCCTGGGCTCGAAGACGAGAGGGATTTCCGTGGCGGGGTAGAAGGTTGGACACGACATTCGGACCTGGACGCGACGTCGTCTAGAGAAGGTCTTCCCGTAAGGGATTGGGTGCGGAGCCGACTGTGGCTGTGTCTGCTGGACGAGGTCGATGAAGAACCGATTTTGGGACGCGTCAGGGATGAGGAAGGTTGAGAGCTGGACAATACGAGTCCGGAAGCCGTGCTCGTGGAGGTCAGCGCAGATTTCCGTTCCGTCTGCCGCTTGTTCTGGAACCAGACGGTGACCGATCGCAGTTCCCTGTACAACCCCGAGTCATCCGAACAACGCGTAATTAGCAACACGAGAATTTCACGAGGCTCAAGAATCAAAGATTCGAGGAGGAACGAATAAAAGGACGTACAATTCGCATTCGTTGGCGAGACTTTCGCGTTGTTCTCGGGTAGGATGGCTGGTCTCGTGGAACAGTTGCTCGAGCTTCACGATCTGGGCTTGGGTGAAGCGTTTCCTGGTTCGTTTGACTTCGTTTCCTGGGACTGGGGGGGTGGTCGCATCGTCCGAGGTCACGCTCGCGACTGAGCTCGTACGAGACAGGGCGGGGTTCATGGCTCGTCCTCAGCGAGAGACCGTGGGGTGTGACCGTGTGAGGGAAGGTGGAAGACGCAGCGGATGCGAGTGTGTGACCAATTGGGCTGCTTTGATCGTCTAAACACGGTCACGTGAATGATGCATGGTGGCCACAATTCCCCGGACCCAAATTAAATTCGCCGGTCGAGACAGACCAGTTTCGGATTCATCACCCTCGTCCTCGTTTAGGGAGGCGATGTCAGGGATTGCCCAGGGTCAGGGTGTCTGTCTAGCTTAACCCTGACGCTGAAACAGTCACATCGGATAATATGCGTCGGACAACTACACCCAAACTCGTGTCAAGACCAGATTGATTGAACATCGTAGCGCTCATAAGCCAACATACGAGAATAATTAACGGTAAGCGTAGAGTAAAACTAACCTACGACCAGCTAATCTGAAATAACATATACGACCCTTCGTCGGCCCTCCCTACTCCATCCCTCCTCGCGATCTCCTCCTTGCGCAGGATAACCAGTTCTCCCTCCTCCGAATCGGTGGCAGAACCAGGGGTGGGAAACACCTGTTCAACAGTAGCGTCTATCCCCTCGTGCCGTCCTGTAGACCTCAGCGGAATGATGAGCCAAAACACGGGCCTGTACGCATCACCATCCCGACCACGGCGGAGGTAACGTTGAACGCAGGACTTGATCCATTGCGCATGGTCCGAGTGGTAAATCACGTCCGCGGCAAGGATCATATCGAATGACCCTTCACGGAAGGGGTCATCCGCTGAAGGGTTAGACCAATCCAGAGCGTGTACGGAAATCGGGGACTGATCTTGCCCAGAGACATTGGTGGAGACGTTCGAGCGGAGGTTGGCGAGGACGTCGGGGTGGTAGTCGGTGGCAATGACTTCAGCGGAAGGGAGGAACTTCGAGGCGATAATGCTCAGCAACCCGGTGCCCGCTCCCAACTCGAGAATCCTGACTCCGGGCCGATGGAGCAAATTGAACTGGAACGAAGACGGCTCCCAACAGATGCGTTCGGCGAGGATGATGGAACTTGCCCAACTTTGTAACCCAACGGATGTATGGTCTGTGGTGAGGAGAGCCCTGTCGTTCAGCTGAACACAGACAGGATCCCCTCCACTAGATCGGGGGAAGGAAAACCCTCTGGTGAGGGTGGGCTCTGGCTCTGAGTCTCCAGCGAACAAAGAGAGCAATGAAGCTGCATCATCCACAACTCTACTTCTCTCCTCAAACGTGTCACCGTAGCCTTCCTCCTCTGGAGCCTCGGCGGCCCAAACGTCGGAACGTGCGATGAGGCCA
>Ga0307511_10002041_pt1 | contig 21170 bp, 10 predicted proteins | sample 13_EM_MG_FD_200266 | JGI IMG/M metagenome (GOLD analysis project Ga0307511, IMG submission 200266) | Populus trichocarpa ectomycorrhiza microbial communities from riparian zone in the Pacific Northwest, United States - 13_EM | ecosystem: Host-associated > Plants > Roots > Unclassified | place...
TTCAAAAAAACAAAAAAAAACTATAACATGGATACTAATAGACTGAATGTTGGGGTAGCCGGATTTGTGATAATGAGAACTTGATTTGTGACAGAATGAGGGGGGGTGGGGTGTTGTTTTCTGCAGGAAAAAAAAAAGAAAGAAGAAGAAAAAGAAAAAGAAATAGGGGTAGATAAAAAAGCGGTTGTCTGATAGGTTATAACTTAAATATTACTGATGGATTTATTGACGAAAATTAGCGATGATTATTTTTTATCGGTAATTTCATTAGTAATATTGATATGTCATATTTCTATTTTTTTTTATTTTTTGATTTCCAAATATATATAATTCCCTTGATATTCACCCATGAAAATGTTTCGTTTGTGCATACCAACGAGAACAACGATGTCATTTTCTATCAGTAAATATAACTATAATTTTCTAATAATATTTATTTTGTTAGTATTTTTATTTGTATTTCATAATTTTTTAACGGTGTAATTATATTATTTTAACCATTAGATTGATCAAAGATTTGAATGCATTAATTCCACCATTAGGTCGACTCATCCGTCAAGACACAAAGCTAACCTATTAACAAAGTTATTAAAGCGACTCAATTCATGACTTGGTTCAAATTATAGGTTACAGGTAGGGTAGGTTAACTAAGATTGATCTAAGTCAATAAAAAAAACTGTGTCATTTCAAGATACTTTTAAGTTAAATATTTATTTTAAAAAAATAAAATAAAAAGATAAATCGTGTAGTATTGACTTGTCAAATTAACTGAATCAAATTTTACATGATTTAATTAAAAACCAAGCCTAAACAAAGTTCTAGATTAGCAAATCACCGGGTTGATCTCGTGGGCTGCCGCAGGTTTAATTACTAACCATGTACAGGTACATGAGAGGATACATACGTTTTGTTTTTTTCCAAGTGTCCTTGTCGTGGACCTCTAGCCAGTTTTATATTTGATGAACAACCAAAACAGGCAGAAGCATATCCCAGTAAATATGATCGTTTTGGGACTCTGATGATCGGTTATTTATTTCAAAACCAAACCAGAGAAATATTATCTGAATCAATCCAAGGATGGAGATAAGGTTTAAAAAATATGTTTACATATATAATTTTTGCAAAATGAGATATCATCCATTAATGTATTTCTAAAATAAATAAATAAATGTATGAGATGCATGCACGTGCCAAAGATTATCTGATTCGTTGCGAGATATATCTTAATTATTGTAGCTGCGATTTGTATGGTTTTATTTAAATTAGAAAACAAATAATAAATAAAATAACTTTTAATTATCCAGAGAAAAAAAAACTTACGAAAAAAAAAGATAAATGCATTACATTTTTCTTCGGTCTTCTAACTTGTAAAATATTTTGGACTTGAAACTAGAAGCATTGGTCTAAACGGTTCAGTTTTAGTAAAATAAAAAATTCAGCCAAACCTGCCCACCCCAAAATCTTGAACCAGGCCGAATAATCAAATCCAGTTTGATTTAATAATTTTAATCAACCTCTATTTAAATCGTACGAGAGCTTGAACTATATAAACTATATAGGATTCTAGTTCACAACTTGATAATAATAATCAAATAAATTTATAAGAAATTTTAATTCATTGAGAAGTATATTTTTTGAATAACAACTAGTTTTTATTTTAAAAATTAAAAAAACTATTTACTCCACATATTAATTAAAGAATTAAACATTATATCACAGCATAAAATCTAAAATATTGCACCACATTACTATACCTACATAATTTGCCAAACTTACCTAATTTAAAAATACAAAAAAAGAATATAGTACAATTAAAGATACTAATTTCAGTAATTTGTGTGTGTGTCACGTCAAAAGATAATTTATTGGTTTTTGAATCCTAATTAGAATCAACAATGTTGATGAAAATATAACCGTAACAACAATTTAATTTAAATTCTATATATTTGTGTGTTGGTGGGGAACGTCGAAAGATAATTTAATTTAATTAACACTTATGTATGAATATAGAATTTAAATTAAATTGTTGTTAGGATTATATTTTCATCAACAGATTTTGATTAGGATCCAAAAACTAATACATTATCTTTTGACGTCCCTCACCGACTAATCTATATATAAATATAAAATTTAAATTAAATTGTTGTTAGGATTATATTTTCATGGATAGATTCTGATTAGAATCTGAAAACAATACATTATCTTTTTACCCTTCATATAGAATTTAAATTAAATTGTTGTAGGATTATATTTTCAATCAAAAATTCTGATTATGATCCGAAAATCAATACATAATCTTTTGAGGTCATGGATACACCTCAAACTCAATCAGTCAGGAAACTCCACGTCGTGGATACACCCCAAACTCAACCAATAACTGAACTCCATATGTTTAATGGTTTCATGGGAAAAATCACAGGCAGTAAACCTTAACAAAAACAAAAAAAATATTTTATTTTAATTAGAAATGTTAAATAGATAAGTATAAATATACATTCTTTATCACCTGCCAAGCTTTCGCTATTTTTTTTTCATAGAACATTTTGATTAGAAAAGAGGTTGATTTATTAATTTTTTCATCAAAACAATAATTGTTTCAACTAGGGTTAGGTTTTATTCTGTTTTAAATATCACCCGGTTTAAGAAAAAAAATCTTTTTGATTTTATTTTTTGTTGGTTTTTATCAAGCATAGGAGGCAAAGAAGGAGAATTTGGTGTGATTTCTCAATTCAGGTAAAAACCCAGAAGCTCAATTTTGATATCTGAATCTAGGTTGTGTTTATTTTTGTGTAATTTTGTCAATTTATTATGTGGGTTTTTAAAAAAAATTTGATGTTTAATTTTGATTTTTGGATTTTGGGTAATGAATATTTTTAGCTTAAAAATCGTGGGCCTTGATTATCTTGTGAAGTTATGGTATCATGTCTGTGCTCATTGTTGAATGAATGTAGGTTTTGATTTTCTTTTCTATTTTTGATGATTTATGCTTTTATGGAAAGCTTAAGGGAGTTTAATTTGGATTTGATGTATTAAATTACGGTTGAGAATTTAATTATGAATGAATGTAGGTATTGGGCTGTTCTTGGCTTATTTTATGCTTTAGTAGAAACTTATTAGAGTTTAATTTGATTTGTTTTATGAATCACTAATATTGGGAATCTGGGTTTGGTGGGTTTTTCTTTTTTTTTAAAAAAAAAAAAAAAAACTTTCGATTTTAGAGTTGTTAGAATTGTAAGGCTTGCTGATATGGAAAGTTCAGAAGATGGCGGTTCGCATTCGGAACCTCCCGATCCGGATGTTCTTGAGATTGATCCAACTTGTCGGTACATTCGGGTAATGTTTTGGTTTTCTTGTTTTGTTATTTGGCTATATAGTCTTATGTTTGTTTTTGTTTTAAATGAGAAGTGACAGGTTACTTTTTATTTTAAGAGATCTCTTATATTACTGAAGTCTATATGGGTAGCTCACGATTAGAATCTGTAGCTTATTAGTTTGGCTGATCTTTTAACGTTTATGAAATTGAATGTCTGTGTGGTTTGGTTTCTGTTCTATTATTTGTTAACCGATAGCATGTTGGGTTTGAACAGTACAAGGAGGTGCTAGGGAAGGGTGCTTTCAAGACAGTGTATCCTTTTATTTTGTTTCAGTGAACTGGTTGCTATTTAATTGTTTATTAGTTAATTCTTTTTATATTAACTGATGAAATCTAACTGAGGAGCATTTTAGCATAATTACTTTTGGAATATCAAAACCTCTTTGTGATACAAATTTTTCTCCATCTTTTGATTTGGATTATATCCTTATTTTTTACTACCGGTTTAGCTACAAGGCATTTGATGAAGTTAATGGAATTGAAGTTGCATGGAACCAAGTTAGGATTGATGAGGTGTTGCAGTCGCCTGATGACTTGGAGAGGCTATATTCTGAAATGCATCTCCTGAAAACATTGAAACACAGTAATATTGTAAGGTTTTACAATTCATGGATTGACGATAAAAAGAAGACTGTTAATATTATAACCGAGCTATTCACTTCGGGTAGCCTGAGACAGTAAGTCTAATTTCTTTCTTAATTATCCATTGTGACTTGATTTCTTTTTTTATTTTTGGTGAAATTAGCCCTGTGGTAGCTGATTTAATTTGTGTTGCAGATACTGCAAGAAACACAGAAAGATTGAAATGAAGGCTGTGAAGGGTTGGGCAAGACAGATTTTGAATGGTTTGAACTATCTTCACAATCATGATCCACCGATTATACATAGAGATCTAAAGTGTGACAACATATTTATCAATGGTAATCAAGGAGAAGTTAAAATCGGAGATCTTGGTTTGGCAACTGTCATGGAGCAGGCTAATGCGAAAAGTGTAATAGGTATTTCTTTTGTGTCTGTTCCTTGATATGGCTTGTACATGACGTAGACTTGGTGCATCATCATACTTTATCAGATATTCTATCTAACCAGAATCATTCTCATTTTGATAGGTCCTTTGGAGTTTTTTCTTTATTTCCATAATTGTATTCTTACATGGTTCACCTTTTCCTAAATTGATGTGGACCTATTGAATGGGTTTGTCAATGATTGTTATTAGGAACCCCTGAATTTATGGCACCTGAGCTGTATGACGAGAACTACAATGAGTTAGCTGATATATATTCCTTTGGAATGTGCATGCTGGAGATGGTCACTTTTGAATATCCTTACAGTGAATGTAGGAACTCAGCTCAGATATATAAGAAAGTTTCATCTGTAAGTGCAATGGATAACATGCTTTTGTTTCATTTAACTGTAAATTCTGTTTCTTACAAGGTTTGCCAGTTATCTCATTCCTGAGTTTTTTGTAGGGAATAAAGCCTGCTTCCCTATCTAAGGTTAAAGATCCAGATTTAAAACAATTTATTGAAAAGTGTTTACTACCAGCATCTGAAAGACTGCCAGCAAAGGAGCTTCTGATGGACCCTTTTCTCGATGTGAATGGATTTGCAAGGAATTCTTCCATCCCTCGTTCTGATATTCTTATGTCGAAGATGACAGCTATTGGAGATCGTTGTTTGATGTCAGAAGGACCTGCAACTGCACGGAATAAGCCCCCCTCCATGGATTTGAGTCATGATCCTGAGATGCCCACTATCACTTCTTTTAACAATTCTGTTGATGAGGATACCCATTCTCTATGCTTGGAGGTTCGAAGGGCAAAGAGAGGCAATGTTTTCCTGTTAAGAGGTGAAGGAAATGATGAAAACTCTGTATCATTAATACTTCGAATGGCTGATCAGAATGGTAAGTATATTCTTATTGTAACTAATTCCCAATCTCATCTTCTCCATTGTTTTTTCGTAAGAACAGGACTCCATATTTGTTCCTTAAATACAGGTGCTCGTGTAAGGAATATTCATTTCCTATTCTACCTTGATGGTGATACTGCGCTATCAGTTTCAAGTGAAATGGTTGAGCAATTGGAACTCGAAGTTGAAAATGTTAAATTCATAGCAGAGTTGATTGATTTGTTGTTGTTGAAATTAATACCCAATTGGAAACCTGGTGTTCACATTGAGCATCTAGTGCCGCCAAGTAGAGAACAAACCCCTAGGGTCCAGTCGAAGGACTTCCATTCAATGGGAAATGGAAAGATGGCTGTGGCTCCTTTCCAAAATGCTCATGATGCTGCCAATCATTCAAGGTGTTCAAGTCGCCACAATTCTCTTGGTGGATTGATTCCAACAGTAGGAGAAAGCCCCGTTACAGTGAAACTTGATGATTTGATGTCCAATCTTGATGATTTTGATAGCCAGAATCCACCTGCAGCTGAAGATCGGCATTCTGAAATGTCATATGTTTCAGCAAACTCAAGTGAATTGAATGATAGAAAGCTCTCCTTTACTTCATACATGTCCACAGATTCAGGACCTGTGAACTTCGATGGGAATGGCTTGAGAGGTATCTTGCAGGATTTTTTAACTGAAAGGGAAATCCTTACATCAATTGATGACAGGGGCAAATTTTTCGACGCTGGTATGAATGGCTTCATCTCTTCTGGATACGCATCTGATGTTTCCTCTTCATCTTGCAAGGATGACAATGAGGAGTTGAGAAGAGAACTGGGGAAGATTGAACTGCAGTATCAGGAAGCAATGAAAGAAATATCCAAAAGAAGGCATGAAGCTATCCAGGAGACAACAAAAAGTTTGTCTCAGAAGAGTGTACAGTCGTTTCACTAGTCTCTACTTCAAGTTTGCTTCAGTTCTTTTTCCTTTCAATCTTTGTTGAAAGTTCAGATACTTTCTTTTGGAGGAGAAAAATCAAGTGTAAATGGAACATCTCTTTCCTTTTCTTTTTCCCCCCACACCGGAGGTCCAACTTGAAATAGTCAGGTCAATTCCATTTTTCACCCCTCGAGCATATTTAAAGAGGTCAAGGTGAATGGAAGAATGGATTGGTTAATCATTACTGCATAGCAATTTTTAATGCAAAACACACTCTTTTTATGATGTACATTTTATTTCTTGCTTAAGCTCAATTAGTCAAGGAATCTACGACGAAGACCATTTTTACTGAGGTATTTCTTCTTCAATTGCAGTTAAGTGGGCAAGCAAAGCAGATATTTCTGCATATGGATTTCTGGTGCACAAACAGATATATAGCTCAAAAGCTGAAGTGTATTGTTTCCCTTGTGAAGTAGATTGCTAATTGCGTTACACTTACTTTGGCAGTGTTTATCAACTGTTGCTTCCAAATGTGCTACCAGTTCCTGGAATCGCAATAACAACGAATGGAGAAAACTCAAACCATTGGAATATTTCTATCTTTATTGATAATAACAATCTAAGTAGCAGAGAAATAGCATTCTGTAAAAAAGAATTAATAGGTTATCAAGCAAAACGTTTAGACATTGGTCTAACATCTGGAGACATTGGTGCATCCTTTGAACTTGGTTTATCATCACTGAGCTGGTAAATATTATATGCTCCAACCATTGTTAAAACATGAAAAAAAAATGGTATTTTAATATATTGCACATTAAAAAATGGTATTTTTATACCACTGTACAGCTTGAATTTAGAGCAATATTGCTGATGCGCTAAAAGCAGGCTCGGTCTTGGCAAAACTATCTATAGGTACCCTTTAATTGGCTTATTTAGTGAATAATATTCATCAGTCTAGTTCATAACTATTGTTTACTGGATTCTTGCTTGAACAGGTTATGTTAACCCTATATCTGGAAATGCTATCGTTAATCTGCTGCTCAAACTTGCCATCTGGAAAAGGTTTATATCAACACTGCAAAATATAGTGAAGTACTTTTCATCTATATATCTCTACTTGTGTTACAAGTGTGATCCAGCTTCTGAATAAGGACTCGCACTCTTGAATTTCCAATTTTAATGCCAGATTCCAGTTTTATTTCTCTGTAACTACGCATGATCCTGAGAGCGCTAGCATGGGTGCTTGTTAGTTCGTATAATCCTTGATAACATTTCGTTGGTGTCTCATAAGTAATAAAAACAGAAAAAAACGTGTTTTCTTGTATTTCATGTCTTAAAACTACAGAAATTTACTCTAAAACTGTTAGTTTTTACCATCATTTCATTTGAATAAAAACTCAATCTAAATAAATTAGGAAAAACCGGGTAGCAGATGGAATGGATGAGATTATCATTTCTATTTCTAGCTACTTGAAGAAGGATGGTCACCCCTAAGAGATCATTCGAATGGTTGATGTGCTGGTCCATGCCATAATCTTTTGGAGCAATGATGACAAATTTCCATCCCATGCATTAACTCCCTTATAAAGCTGTAAATAATTTTTCTCCGAAAGGCTGGCATAATCTAATTATCTCCCGTTTATGCACCAAATTAGAGAGCGACAAGGATGATCATCTCTGGTTAAATCCAAAATCTAATAGATCAGTTCTTTTTTTAAAAAAAAAAACTTGAGATAGCATTCGCATCGAATCTTTATTTATGGGAAATGGGGGCACGAATTGAAGAAAATAAAATCTATAATACAAAGTGTTCGATGCATGTTACAGCAGATCAAGGAAGAATGTTGGTTAGAATCCTAATTGCAATCTGTCATGTTATATATATTTCTGATAGGTCAAATGATTAAGGACACGTTTGGTTGTGTAATAATTGAATTGAGCTCTTGTCAATGAACAGGGAACATGCTGTGTATAAAATACAAAAGCTTCAGTATTCAGGATGGGCCATTCTCATTAATCATGCTTGGGATCATGGTCAACTAATGGTATTTATCTGTGTGATCTATATTCTTAAGCTCCATTTCTCTCACATGATTTCTATCATTGCATGTAATTCTTTTTTTATTTTTTGAGTATTTTAAGCAATAATTCCATCTCCATTAAGAATATTGTGCTGTAAATAATGCTTTGTTGCACGTTATTGCAGCATCATTTAGTAAAATTGATTGGCAAATTAGGTGTCATATACAATGCTTCTTCTTCAAGTTTTTAAACTTTAGGAAATACTGCAAGAAGGATGAAATGAAAAGGAAAGTAATTTTTGGAGTCATATTTCTACATTATAGCTAATTATGAGCCCAAATTTCACTGTAATTATCATAGTTTTTGATCTACTTTCACTCTACTTCACTTTGCTTTAACAAAATTTAAAATAAAATAAGAAATAAAAACCACAAACTACCCTATATATGTAGTTATGCCAGAAAGAAAAATAGATAGAAATATATTAACTTCAAGCCATGCGTGATATATCATGCATGGACAAAAAAACATAGTTCACCCAATTCTATATGATAATTAATATTTTTTATATGATTAAAACCTTGAGTTTTGTATTTTAATTAGTATCTTTTTTTTAGTTGGGGGTAATGAAAAAATAATTTAAATTGATAGATATATTTGATTGAATTCTATATTATTTTGATCATGTACATCTCTGCTGATAATTTCACTCCTCGCAACATGACTTTAGAATTAAACCCCAGATGATCACGGAGAATGGAGGACACCTGTTCTTATCATTAGACTAATGTCCCAATGTTAGCTTAGTGATTAGGAGGTAAATCCGTACAAACATGCACCTCCTTTAATTATTGGATATTTGGATGGAGACTTCTTTTTTTATATATATATTTTCTTCACCATGTTAAACTACTAATAGACCCTTTATTTCTTTCTTTTTTTTCGATTAACACCTTTTATATATTTTTTATTTTAATATATGAGCTATAATTGGAGGCCCTTTTATTAGGTTTCATCCAATATCAACAACAATACCACTATTCATCGTATAAAAGTTTTGTAGATGCAAGTTTATTTGAACCAATTTTAAATCCAATCGTCACCAGATTTGACTATTTTAAAGCTTGGAAATTTTAAACTCAAAATCTTGAATTTAATTTGTGTTTAAAAATGGTTTTTGATATTAAAATGTTATTTACGAGGATGAAATAATTATTTTATTGATATTTTAAGTTGATTAAGTGGTTACAAAGGAAGAGTTTCAATGGTGGTGACAAGATGGGTTCTAATCCAAACACATCATAGTTCATGTAGTAAGGAAACATATAAAGGGTGTCAATCTAATAAAAGAAAAATCAGGGGAAATCCATATCGGCCTTAAAAAAAAATCAGGGGAAAAGAATAAAAAAAATAAATTCGAAATGGGATTAGGATATCCATATCGGCCTTAAAAATGGGGCAATTCTGGGTATTGACAAGGATTTTAATGTGTAAGCAATCATTTTGTTCATATTATATATCTCTGATTATGTGCTTTACACCACAGTATTTCAAGTATTAATCAAATTACTTAATAGATTAGGATGCTCTTGTTTCTTTGGTATTTTAATTGAATTGAACAATTGCCTTTGAACAGGAGACATGTTGACTGGTCAATTCAAAGAAAATCCAAGCAGAAAGCCAACCCCTTTTGTTCATATTCTTTTTCATATTTTAAGAATATAGTACAAGCATCGCTTCAATTATTTTCATATCCCAATAGTTTTTTTCCATGAAGTCAAGTGAGAGATATCGCAGCCATGATGATGAAGGAGCTGTGTAAAATCAACCAAAAGAAGGGTCACATTCAATGTGATGGGCTCTCTGAGGAATATTGGAACGTAGAAAGAATCAGAAATAAGATTACAAAAACAACTTTTATTGGTAATGTATTTCAATCAAAACACTATTCTTGGAATCACCTAATTATGATAATTTTAGATCATTGTTATGTGCATTATTGTTGTCATCTGATATTACAAGTTGAAAGAGACTAATTTCTAGTGGTTGAAGATTTAGGAAATTGGAGCTACAACAAGCTTTTTTTAAATAAAAAAAAATGGGATGGAAGTTTGAAAATGAGAGAAGAGCTAACTTTAATTATGTAATTTTTAGCCTAATCATATCAAACTTTCTATTTGATTTTGGGGGAAAAAGGGATTAGAATGAATTAATATTTTTTTAAAAAAATAAAATTAATTGATACAATAATAGTACTAGATGGTTGAAAGAATCCTTTTCGAATTTTTTTTTTTCATGAAGAAAATCCATGGTAATAATTGCAAAACATTCGTTGGACAAATCAAATAATGAAGCATGCGAGTAGAGCCAATCTCACAAAGATCACTCATTCCTCACAAGTCTTATTCTTCTTTTACATTTTAGCATAATGATTTCAAATCATGTACGCTTGTCAATTCTTAGTTTCAATAATTTCTTTATAAATTAAAATCCTTTATTAGAACGTCCTGGCTGTAAACCAACAATGCTTCACAAGATCATTTTCGATCGTTTCATGTTTTTTGATTCGAAATAATTATAAAGTAATATCTCGTGCTTGTAATTTCCTCTGTTAAATCACTCATTTCTACAACATATAATACTTCAAAGCGACAAAACGTAATTAGTTGTTCGTCCTTGTGCAATATAGTAAGTTTCCAATTATTTAATTGTGATAATTTTTTTATATATATAACCTGGGATGTCCGGGTCAGCTTACGCGCACCACGACTAATTTTCGGACCCACTGAACACCCTGCAAGCCCAATAAACAGGTAAGTGACCACAGAAATGACATGAATACACAGAAAAATAAATTTAATTGTGATAATTTGAACCTTAAATACATGTCAAGTTTCTTATTCTTCGCAAAAACACTTGATTAAAATTAACATATACTCACTAGAAAAATAAATCTTTATTTTACATGAAACATTTTGATGAAAGGATTAATTGGACCTTTATTTGAAGTTTAAATTACCACATTAGAGTATATAAAAATTGATTGGATATTTGCCTATTTATATAAAGATGAATCATTAACTCTTGTTCTTATATATGTGCACCACCCATTTTCCACATTGAGAATCTCACCCCTTTTTTTTTCTCAAATAGGTATCACATTTTGATCATTCTCGGTTTCCAAAGTGTAGCAAGAAAATTTATAGTAAGAAATTAGGTCAATGTTTTTGCCAGAAGAAAGTACAATAAAAAATCCAAAATAATAATATAATAGAAACTTATCCTTGAAAGGCAAAGGGACTAATTGTTGCTATTGGAAGCTGCTATGGGCCCTGATTAAAGCAAACAAAATTACTGTAATCATGGTAATTTAATTGAGTCTGTTACATCAAATGGGCCTCCCTCTAAATCTTTGCAATGGATTAACGAAATGCATGATCACCCCCAATGCATCAGATACTGCATCATCTTTGTAAAGTTCTTGGAAGAGATGAAAGCTGAGGATTTTTAGCAGAAAATGCCCATAATTTGCCATCCTTAAGCGACAAAACGTGGTAAAAGCAAGCGTCTTAGGTTCTGGGATGGAAGCTAATGATTAGCATGATTTCTTGTAACACATAATTCATGGGGGTTCTTCTGAACCATTTTTTAAGTTGTTCATGGGCCACGATATGTTGTTTTGGTGCATTGCGCATCATTGTTCTTCTAACTCTTTGTTTATTTGGAAAACTTTGTTGGGTCCTTTTAAATTACTTTTTTCCATGAAACAGGGAAAAGAATTGAGTACTGTTCAAGCTATAGTCAAAGGAGTTTTAAAGATTTGTAAGAAACATTGAGAAAAATATTAATCGAGGTCCCTACAAATTTCAAATCAAATTCATGAACTAGAAGTGAAAATGTTAAGAGGACGGGTCTCATTATTCACGAAATAGCCATGATCAAGTCGTGAGCGTTTGTTGTTTTACTAGTAAAATTATTAGTCACTAATCAAAATAATGGATCGTCGAATTCTTATTTATCAAAATTATGAGGATTAAAAGACTTAATTGATGTTGGACTACATAGTAGGAAGTAATCTTCTCCTTTTTCTCTTGATAAGCAATAGCTTGCTTTAAATGCTAAAAAAAAGTGAAAAACAAACAATAAATGTATCTACGCAATCTATTAGTTGAAAGATTTATCTATTAGTTGAAAGATATATGAACTAATTATTAGAAAGACAGTATAGTTAAATAATTCAATGTCAAATAATAAAAATAAAATTAAATTAAAATAAACCCTAAAAAAGATCAAAATGATGAAAAGGATTAAAAAAATAAGGACCAAAATTGAAAATGAAGTAAAATTAAATTAAACTTCCAAGGAAAAAATTAAAAAAAAATAATCAAAAGAATAAAAAAAATTCAATCAAAAAAATGAGAAGCAGATTGAATAAAAAAATCTAATGAAATTAAATAATGAGAAATGAAATTAAAAATAAAACAAATTTAAAAAAACATCAACTCTCAAGGAAATTTTTTTTTTTTTTTTTTTTGTGACATACCTAAGTAAAAATTCCTAAAGACGTTGTAGAAGACTTTATTTTTGTAATGCATGCGTGTACATGTAGAATATTTTTTTTCTAATGTAAAAATTAAAGTTAAATCAAAGCGATTGGCTTGCCGTCCGACAAGCATATTAACAAGTCTCTCCCTCGCAACCGACCAGCAAAATTCAACGCAAAGCTCCCATATTTTCAATGGAAAAATGTGATAGGTTATCCAATATTAATTGCATGAATTATTTGGGTTGGCAGCAAGAATTTTCAACTCCCACTTTTCAAACTTGGACGACTAACCGCAGCAAGTATTTCAACTCCCACTTTCCAACACCTTAATTTCACTATAACTTGGTAACCACTAATTAAACTGCATATAATTTCCAAACCATATGTGCATGCATGGGGATAGCTCTAATTCGTTCTTAAATAACATGAGAATTTTACAGTTATTGTGACTCGAATGTAAACATCCATCCGGCTCCTTAGCGAAGTAAAGAAAGAGGGATTAGGTCTTGAATCGCTTTTCATTTGCCAGAAATAGACTTACGATCCAGTCTTGGTGATGGCGGGCAGATAAGGGCTAGTAAATACTTAATAGCTAGCGGAACAAGAGAAGAAATTATTCGATTGCGACACAAACAGGGGCTTAATTGCCATCAAAAGAAGAGTTTAGGATCTATTATGTCACATCACAAATTGGATCGAATCCGGAACAGCCTGCACGATGCAAGAGGCTTCATACCACTCACCTATAAAGCCAATGGTAATTAGGGTTGATTACATCAAATTAATGGGACTTTTAAGCGTGATCATACATTCATAGCTATAGGAGAAAAGCTTGGTATATCATTCTCCACGTATAAATGCCCTCTCATCGTTCCCAAATTCAATTTTTTTCGATCGGAATCCCATTGAGTTGTGAATAATAACCAAACACGTGGATCCATCAAGACCCCCTCCCCTATTCCCTTGGTTTGTCATGATCAAAGGGGAAGCATTGAGTTGATGGAGGCTTTTCAAGTCCTTTGCTATTTGTTATGATAACATGTTATGATAAATCCCACAAATACAGAAAAGCCTATAATTTCGCTTGTTCATTCACTATATCCATGAAAAACAAATGGATGGACAATTCTCCAAAGTCCACTTCTCTCATCATTGCTTGAAAATTGAGTTGATTGATGATAGATGCATACGTACATACGTACATCGTGGATATACGCGTACACGTTAATGATTTATACTCCATGCTGTCAAGACAGGAAGATTTGATGAAGTGAATTACATAGTGTATGTCATGGCAAACAAAATACAAGTTCCATAGTGGTAGAAGTCGTGTAGGTTTTTTGACTCGGTGTAGGAGACATGTAAGCATTGATTTATTCGTGCGTATCAAATCAAGGAAAGTACAGGCTATTTCTTCAAAAAAGGAAAAAAAAGAGTACAAATTAACAACTGCCTCACATGGCACATGAGATTTCTTCTGCCTAATATTCAATGGCAGTGATCAAGATTTGTTGAAGAAAATATCAAATGAGGTTTACCATTACGCTTTTTGTTGCCAGTGGTTATTACTGAAATCAAGAAAGTGTAAGAAACCTAATGATCCTAAGGCTAAACCCTACTCAACCCTATTAATTTGAGAATACTTGTCTGCCAAGTTCAACTATGAGACTTTCATCTATATAAAAAAAAAAAATATAATAAAACCTTGAAGGAGCAGATCTAATTAAAGTTTGGTGGAATTAGAATTATAGCCTTCAAATGTTATTAAAATACTTTAAATCCATAAATTGGTATATTTTTTAATTTCTTTCTTCATGAACAATAAAGGAATTATCAAGTTCCATATGAGTACATGAAAATAAAGAAATAAATTAATCTACATGACTTCTGAAAATTTCACCCTTATGGATGACGAAGAACATTTAATTAATGAAGTAGTAGTTCAAGCTTTGGGTACTTAACCAAAATATATATACGTAACCCGAAAGAGAACTATAACTTGTATATACGTACACGTACATTTATACAGAAACACGGGTCTATATGGCTCAGAAATATAAGCAAATTGCAAGGAAGAAGGAGCTTTTCTTCATCAACTGATGATATTTTGGATCTAGTATTTTTTTTTATCAGTAATTAACCCAAAACGGAAAATATATAAACAAAAAAAGAGTCTAATAATTAGACTTCTGTCATCAAGCTAGCACTGTTTTTGTCTACATTTGATACACACCAAAATTACCAACCAGTTCTCCTTGAGAGTAAAGGAGAAACAATACATAATCATTACATTTTCTTTCAACAAACCTCCAATTAAAAGAAGAAGAATTATGCTACCCAGCAACCCCATATACAGTACCCACCAACTCCTCAGTGTTTTCAAGAAAAATGAAATAAAAATAGTCACCTTTTCTTCAAGAACCCTATTTAATCTTCATGGTGATCTCCAATTTTGTAAGCCAATGCCATTGTGTCTCCGTGAAGGGCCAGAAGTTGGTATAGGTAGATGTCTTGGCAGGAAATTCAAGAAATGGCCTTTGTACTGAGTCTTTGGCTTGAAGTTAAAAACATTGGTGGATCTTGAACCATGAGAGTAACCAACAAAGAAAATGAAGAACAAGAAGAAGAGACAAAGAAGTAGAGTTAGAGGTCTTCTACATGCAACCATCATGCAAAACTACAAGTGACAAAGAGAGAAAGAAAGAGAGAGAGAGAGAGAGAGAGAGAGAGATGGAGAAGGTAACAAGGGGGTGGCGCTAGTTTTTTAGGGTATAACTTTGATGAGCAAAAGGTGTTGAGAGCAGGAAACATGGGCAATTCAATGAAGAATCGTGTGTATTATTAGATTGAGACGTTGGCTGGCTATATGTGCGTTTGCGTGTGAAGTGTTGAGAGAGAGAGAGATGATTTTAAAAGACAGAAATCAGATGCTTCTACAAGTAGTGGTAGTGTTGGAGGCAGAAAGTTGAAAGAAATGTAAAGGCTGGATAAAAAGCTTTTGAATGGGTCTTATTGGGGCTGGGAGGGGTGTTATTAAAAGATGGGAAAAAAAGGGTTTTCCTTTTGTGATCAAACGCCACCAAATGAAAAGGAAAGAAAAAAAAGGAATTGAGCAAAAAGGAGAGAAAGATTAAAGATTTTTAAAGTTATGGGAAGGTTTTGTTGTGTCATCTTTTCTTGGGGTTAGGTTGTGTTTGGTCCCACTTGTTATAAATGGCCGACTGTAAGCTGGAATACCACCTGTAGTTTTAGGTCCTTGTAACAGCAAAACCTGTCCCTTACTTGTCACCCCACCCCTACATTTGTAGGGCTTGAATATTTCTTATATTTCATGCTAATAATGCAGCATATCTATATATGTGTGTGTGTGTGTAAGGTTTTTTCGGTGTTGTTGGAGTATATTGCAAGGAGATAACTTTCATGGATAAATATTCTAGTACTTATATGGTAGTAACTATATGATAAGTTTGATGCATAAATTTGGGACGAGTATTTGTGATTTGATGATTCAGTAATATTGAACCATATTGTTTAGAAAAGCTAATTGGATCATTAAAATTATGGAATCATGGTTATTATATTTAGGGTATGTTTAGGTGTGTGATAGCGATTGCTTTTTAAAGTGATTTTTGTCTAAAAATACATCAAAATAATATATTTTTTATTTTTAAAAAATTATTTTTGATACCAGCACATCAAAACGATCTGAAAATATAAAAAATATTAAATTTAAATTAAAAAAATTTAATTTTTATAAAACACGATTCCTAAACAGTCTTTTAATACGAGACTAATTAAAGCAAAGTCTTAGATAAACTTGTTGAGTCGGCGTGAATTAATCACCTTAACAAATTCAACTTTATACTCTTTTGAATAAATTGAATCACTTATATTAGTAATTTGGTGAAGTTAGTAAAAGAGATCCAAGGTTTAAATCTTACTTTTTTCAAACAAATTGGTATTTTTATTTTTTTTGTTTTTTCAAGTCAAATTGTTTTTGACCTAATTGAGCTCTTGAACCTGTCAAAATCCTAGGCAATCCAATCATAAACCTAGACAAGTTAAATTTTATTTTTTGAATCAGCTCGTGAGGTCATACATATTAGGTTAACAACCATGATAAAAAAAAAAAAAAAAGTGGTATTTATATCTTTCATGCCCTGAAATCACATCTCAAACGAACTTTTTTTCCTGTAAAACAAAAGAAAATATTGATAAAGTTTAGCGAATTGTCAAACTTGATCAAGATCTCAATCAATTAAGCGTACATCGTATCCTTTTCTTCTTGTATAAGCTAACGATCTTGACATGAATGGAAACTTGGCTGCAAATGGAAAGAGCGAATGACTTTGGCTTGGATCCAGAACGTCAAGGATCCAATTATCATTCTTGAAATCAAGCACAAGTTTTTAACATGACTGAAACATCAAATCACAGGGACCTTCACTCTTAAGAAAATCCGTATATAATTAATAGTATTTGCTTCCTGTCCTGCCCATATTCCTAAATTAAAGGCGACAGGACAGTGTGTCATTCTGCACGAACAGTGAGTAAACAAAAATCAGTGCCTTTTCACTTACAGTAGGTCGACGTACAACCTACTGCCTCTCAAATCTATCTCCATCTCCCTCACTGTTATAGCTCTCAAAGCTACCATACATATAATCGTCTTCTAGCAAGAGAGATATGGTTTCCAAGGAGTAGAGTTGAGAGATCCATTCATGCCCACAGTCATGTCTACTGTCCAATATTGAGCCTCATATATATTGCCACAATAGATGTGAGATTACGTAGAAAGGTCCTCTGTATGAAGCGATAAGAGAGAGTTGCAAGTGGGCTGTGGTAGATATCTAGTTCGTAGAAGAAACAAGAGACTAGGAGACAACTAAAATCCCCACAAAATTCTAGAATAGTAAAAATTTTATTTCGATTGCTAATTCAATCACTAAAATCAGTTTATGTTGCGACTTGTGAGTTGTTCAAAGTTTGAACTTTTTATAATATTGCTAGCCTACATAGATAACTTGTGTAACTATCAGAAAATCGAAAAATACAAACGGAAATACTGAGAGAATATTTTTGTTGGTAAATTACAGACGGATTTTACCTATGGCAATATTCCCTCTGTATTTACTGACGAAATTATAGTGGGAAAAAAATAATTAAAAAAAAAAAGCAAAAGAAACAATGACGTGTTAATTTTACCAACGGAATTACCGACGGAATTTATTCGGTCGGTAAATTAGTTGGTAAACTGTGAACAATGTTCATCATGTCAATTACAAAGAGAATTATCAGCGGAAAATTCCGTCAGTATTTTCCAGAAAGCTCTGGAACTGTTCACTTCCCAATTGCACTATTAATTACAGTTCTTTACAGACGGAATCACCGATGGATTGAAAATTCGTCAGTGTTATTTGGAGATTTTCTGAAAAAATTAGATTAAATTAAAATTTTAAATTAAATATTACAGACGAAATCACCGACGGATTGAAAAGGCATCGATGATATTTGACGGTTTCTGAAAAAATTTTATTAAATTAAAAATTTAAATTAAATATTACAAACGTAATCACCGACGGAATGATTAAAAATATTAATATTTAATTATCCGTCAGTAAAACCGTCGGTAAAATGCCCAATAAAAAACCTAAAATCCCTAATTTCACAACAGACGAAGCTCCTTTCTTCTTCTTCTTCTTTTCCATATGTAAAAAAAACATCGATATCCATTTCTTTCTCTTCTCTTCTCTCCCCAACTCCCTCTCTTCTCCTCCATGCTCAGGTATGTATTTTTCTCCTTTCTTCTTTTTTTTTCTCAGTTTTTTTTAATTAATATACTTTATGAATTTTTATTTTTTTTTCTCTTTTTAACTTCACTTGCAACCACGTTAAGGTAAGATTTTTCTTTTTTCTTCTTTTTTTGTTTTTTTTCACTTTATTTGTTTTTTTAATTGTTTTTGCTCTTAATAATTGTATGAATATTGTTGTAGGATTTTTTTTTCATATGACTTTATTTTTCTTTTTTCCAAGCATTTTGAGTATTATAGAGTGTTGATTTATATTAATTTAATTATTTTATAGTTTTGTAAAATGAATTTTTGAAAAAATATTTTTAAATAATTACCGACGGAATTACATACGGTATTTTGCAAGGGAAATACCTACGGAATGAAGCGAATAATTATTTTTTTGCCCGCCTTTTCCGTCGGTAAATCCATCGATAATAATATTTTTTTATTACTGACGGACAAAAAATTACCGACAAAAGATTCACCGACGGAGCATTCCCGTCGGTGATTTCATTGGTAAATTAATTACCAACGAAATGATAGTATAAATACCGACGGAAAATTTCATCGATAAATCTAAAGATTGTGGTAGTGTGTATGACTACCGACATAATTTTAAAGAATTGGTTTTATAATATTGATTAATATTGGGTCGAGCCACTTGTGAGTTGTTCAAAGTTCAACATTTTAAGGACTCTATTTGAGGTCCTTTATAAAAACATATTGAGTTAGCACGGATCTATTTATATATAAAATAAATTTATAAAGTTTATTTTTTACAACAATTATATAATTTTTTAATATCAATACATTCAAATCATTGAAAAACATTAAAAAATAATTGTTTCTGTTTTAATAGAGATTATATTATTGATCTTAATGAATCTTATATTATATAATTGTTTCTGTTTTAGTAGAGATTTTACTCAAATACATTCCATTAGAAGATCAATTCTAAACCCCTAGGATTAGCTCAAGTAGTTAAGGCTTGGCTTGGATACTAGAAGTGATGTGTTATGAGATTTAGTTGAATCAATTGGTTGAACCAGTTAATATATCAAAATCTAAATTGGGTCAGTATTTTTTTAAAACAAACCTACATTTGTTTGGAAGAAGAAAAAAGAGTTGGACCACGAAAGCCTATTCGAGGGGCGGAAAACCTACATATGTTCGAGCCTCTCCCGTCACTGAAAAAAATAAACATGGAGTCTATTCGAGGGGGGGAAAACCAAGATGAGTCCTTGTTGACCCAAATTCCAGATCAACCTCAGTGAAGATCTGCTTATAAAAAATTGGGAGAAAAAACTATTTTGGATAAGAGCACACCTAACAAAATCATACGAGGGTGTGTGCTATATACGAGACTCTCACACACACTGCATCTATCTGGGCCATTAAATAAATGGTTCCTGCTCCAACCCCCACGCCAAGAAAATCTGATGTGTGTTTTAGGTCTTCGTGGACCATGCCTGTGTCGACTGGACCGTACCAAAACCTATGAGGTTCAATAAATTCCCCCATTGTTTTGCTGGTCCAAATTCATCTGTTCTAGGTGTGACTTGGTCTTCATTCTTCAACTCGATCCTAACCGACTCATAAATGCGATTTGATGTTAGATACTACTGTAGTGTTCTTATGCAGCATTCTTCTGATCCCAATAGCGATCTTGATTTCACTAAGAAAGTAAACATTCGTGCCCTAGAAATAAAAAGCACGAAATTATGTAAAAAGCCACTTGAATTATTCGTGCATGCCCACACATGAGTTTAATTTGTATAGTAAAAAAATAAGATTGCATTTGTGGAAAACATAGTCCCATTCGCATATTAAAAGGGAGCAATGGCGGGGGGAAAATGGAACCATCGAGTGGTTTTTGGGTTTGATCCAAATTCACTCGAGGTAACGTCGTTATACTCAATCGGGGGCTCCATCTCGTGCAAAGAGCTGAAAAAGGTTTGGTAAAAATCTTATATTTAACAAAAATGTTGCTGAAATTGCGTGGATAAAATACAATATGATAACCTAAAACTCATGTTGTGGTTTAAATTTTTGGATTAAAATAATTTTTTTAATAATCTTAAATAGAGTTTTAATTACTAAGTGATTGTGAATTTATTTTTTTTAAGGAAAGAAACACAAGTTAGTGATGTATTTATACAAATTAAACTCCAAATAGTTAAAAAAATAATATAAAATTGTTTTAAAAATATCATATATATAAACTTAAGTTTTTAAGAGTAAATGATAAAAATACGAGCTCTAAAGAGCAAATTCACTTGGAATTCGAGGGCAAAGGATACTGGTTGGTTCTTAAATTAAAGGGACCTACAGATTTTAAAATAAGCTGGACAAATTAGGAATGGACCGTTGAATATCATACTTTTTATTTTTTTTCATAGAACACATTAATGAAAGCAGTAAAGGAAAGTGCATAGGACTGGATTGCATTTTTAATGCAATAATATAGTCTTCTAAGACTGCCCCACTGATTTGATGGTGCATGGGATGTTGCCGGCCCCACTCACTATTTCATGTGGGGGTAAATTTTAAAAGGTGAAAACAGCCAAGCTGTTTTATCACATTTTTTTTTTTTTATTCCCTTTGAGCTT
>Ga0307511_10002042_pt1 | contig 21169 bp, 19 predicted proteins | sample 13_EM_MG_FD_200266 | JGI IMG/M metagenome (GOLD analysis project Ga0307511, IMG submission 200266) | Populus trichocarpa ectomycorrhiza microbial communities from riparian zone in the Pacific Northwest, United States - 13_EM | ecosystem: Host-associated > Plants > Roots > Unclassified | place...
CGCCTCTTCATGGACAACGTCGCCCACATCCAGGGCAGTTGGCTCACCACCGGCAAGGAGGTCGGCCAACTCTCCCTGCACTACGGCGCGGACGACCTCGGCTCGATCATGCTGGAGGAGAACGTCGTCTCCTCGGCCGGCGCCAAGCACCGCTCCAACCGCCTGGAGATCATCGACCTGATCCGCAAGGCGGGACGCGTCCCGGCCCAGCGCACCACGACGTACGAGCACATCGTCGTCCACGACGACCCGGCGAACGACCCCGTAGACGAGCGGGTCATGTCCCACATCTCGTCCACGGCGATCGAAGGCGGCACGGCCCACCCCGAGTTGAAGCTCCTGTCCGCCAACTAGGGCTGCCGTGCTGACGATTCACACTGCGGACGAGGGCGGGGCCGTCGCCGTCGAGGGTGCCCGGATCGCGGGCGTCGGGACACTGACGGAGATCCAGGCCCGCTTTCCCGGCGCACGGGTGCGGAGCTGGCCGGGCGTCCTGGGCCCGGCCCGCGTCCACGAGGGCCCACTCCCGGACGCCCCGAGCCCACGGGAGCGGATCCACGCCGTCCTCAAGTCGGGCGCGACGGCTGTCTTGGAGAAGTACGTCGACTCAGCCGAACTCCGGTCGGCGGCGAAACGGAACGACGTCCAGATCCTCACTCACCCAACCGCCGCCGACCAGGGCCGTGCCGACCTCGCCGTATTCGACGAGGCCGGCACATGCATCGCAACGGTGTGTGCGGGGCGGCTGGTCCACAGACGCCGCTGAGGGCAGGTCCTTCAGGGGCGCGGGGCTGTATCGATTTGCGGCTCCGCCGCGCGGGCGCGCCCAGCCACAACGAACCGTCACCCGGCAACGCACCCGTCACCCGGCAAACGCTTCCCCGAACGCCCCCGAACTCTGCGTCACCCCACTGCAATCAGTCGCCGCATCATCGTCGGACGACCCGCTCTCACACTGCTGATCCCGAAACGTCGACCACATGGAGACCCACGCGATCTCCTTCTCCTCGGCAAACGTCCGCACTTGAGCCGCGTCCGAGAGCGAAAACGTCTCACCGGAAACATCGTTCACCCCGATCATCGAGGTCAACGCCATCCCCTGCCACGCCCCGGCGTCCGAAAGCCCGAAGACCTTCTTCAACTGGGTGTGCGTGGCCGTAGCAGACGTGATCGCGTAGTCGCCCATGTCCTTGGTGTACGACTCGCCGTAGTTCATGGTCATGATGTTGACCGTGGAGACGGCGACCGCGTTGTCGTTCGCGGACTCCAGCAGCGCCAGGCTGTCGGAGTCGAGACCGGACGGCATCACGGGCAGCGTGAAGGACACCTTGAGGTCGGTGCGTTCCTTCTGGAGGACGGCTATCGCCTTGGACCGCAGGGCGACCGACGCCGAGTCGGTGAGCGTGTCGCCCTCGATGTCGAAGTCGGCCTGCGTCGAACCGGCCCCGTCCAGCGCCTCGCCGTAGGCCTTCGCGAGCGCGGTCACGCTCGTGCAGGTCTCGGCCAGCTCCTTCCCGGACGCCCCGCCGAAGGAGACGCGCACGGTCGCGCCGGACGTCTTGAGCGCCGCGATCCGGGACTTCACGGCCGCGTTGTCGATCGCGGTCGTACCGTTCCACTTCGGCGTGCAGCTGCTGCCGGAGGCGATCGCGAAGGAGAGGTTGTACGTCGTCGGGGACCCCGTGCCGTCCATGTCGGAGGCGGTGGTGACGCTGACGTACGGGGCGTAGGACGTGCTCGACGAAGGCGTCGACGAGGGTGTCGAGGAGGCGCTTTCGGAGGGGGCCGTACTCGCTTTCTGCGGTGGCGATGGAGCCGCGTCGGACGAGTCGTCGGAGCTCGAGGAGCAGCCGGTGACCGTCAGGGCAAACAAGCAGGTGAGCCCGGCCGCCGGTTTCAGGAAACTCCTCATTGAGCATGCACCCTTTCCGCGTGGGGACGGTGATTTCTGTCTCAGGATGGAAACAGAGTCGGTTTCCGCAGCCTAAATGAAGCACATGGGGCTGTGTCTCACGAAGACAGAGAAAGCATAGGAAACCCACGGGTATCGAGACGCGAAACGGTCAAGTCGGGCGACGAAGCGGAATATTGAAGACACTACCGACACCGGCCGTTCATAAGGCATTTCCTGGGTTCTCTAAGGAAAGGCACAGGTTACGGAGTTTTTCTTGGCGGGCTCACAAGAGAACCAGAGTTTTGGTCACATAAAGGCGGCCTAATGTCTGGTGAATGCAATCCGAGTCCGCCATCGATAACCACGCTTCTGCGCGCGGTCGCCGCCGCAAAGCCGGCAACGGGGCCGCAGAAGGCCCCGTGTTCGTTGACAACTCCGGCCGCCGGTCAAAGGTGCTGCGCCGGATCGGCCTCCTCATGGGCACCGTCTGCCTGGGGTACGCGTTCGTACTCGGCATGGCGTTCATGGGCTGGGGCATCTCCATGAACCCCTCCTCACTGCTGCCGTTCGGCGGCGGCCAGGCCGGTTCGGCCCCCGGGGGCGGTTACGGCCCCAACGGTGGCAGAGGCGGCGTAGCGCCCTCCGGTGTTCCGACCGGCGCTCCGACCGACATCCCCTCGGGCACCCCCACGGGTGCGGCCCCGTCCTCCTCAGCCACCGCACACTGACCGGAGCGCCACCGCAGCCATGACTACGACGACTCCCTCGCGTGGGCGCCGACGCGCCCCCACTCGGATGGAGCGCGCGGCCGGCAAGGCCGCCGCCCTCCAACGGCCCCGAGTGATCCTCGCCCTGCTGCTTCTCCTCGGCCTCACCTGCGTGATGCTGCTCGACGGCTACCTGCGCGCGGAAGTCGGCGGCGACCAGCGCGTCCGGGACGGCGCGAGCGCCAGCAAGGTCCCCGAGAAGGTGCTCAACGGCGGCCCGATCCTGACCTTCCGGGGCGGCAAGCCGGTCACCCAGACCATCCCGAAGAAGACGATCGTCCTCACCTTCGACGACGGTCCGAACCCCACCTACACGCCCACGGTCCTGAAGATCCTCGAGAAGTACGACGTGCCGGGCACGTTCTTCCTGGTGGGCTCGATGGTCTCGCGCTACCCGAGCATCGTGAAGCAGATGGTCGCGCAGGGCAACGAGGTGGGCATCCACACCTTCACCCACGTCGACCTCTCCTACCAGAGCGACGCCCGCATCAAGCGGGAGATGGAACAGACGCAGCTCGCGCTCGCGGGCGCGGCCGGCATCACGACGACGCTGTTCCGCGCGCCGTACTCCTCGGAGACGGACGCCATCGACAACTACAGCTACCCCGTCTACAAGAAGCTCGGCGCCTCCGGCTACACCAGCGTCTTCGTCGACACCGACAGCGACGACTGGAAGCAGCCCGGTGTCGCGAAGATCATCAAGTGGGCGACGCCGTCCGGGACTTCGGGTTCCTCGGTGCTCTTCCACGACGCCGGCGGTGTGCGCTCGCAGACCATGAAGGCGCTGCCCACGTACATCGAGAAGATGAAGGCGAAGGGCTACACGTTCACCACCGTGAGCGGCGCCATCGCCAAGAACACCTCCGCCGAGCGGGCGGCCAACGGCACGGGTGCGGGCGCAGGTGCGGCCGCCGGGACGAGTACCGGCAACGTCGAGGCCGGCGCACAGCCCTCCGCGGCACCTTCCGGAGCGCCCGCCGGCACCACCCCCGGCGGCGGCCAGACGGTCGGTTCGGCCGTCGGCGGCACGGGCGGCACCCAGAACGGCACCCGCACGATCTCCATCCAGCAGGGTGCTCACCGCGAGGCGACCGGCATGACCCTCTACGAGGGCAAGGCGCTCATCTACGCCGTCATGGTCGCCGAGTGGGTGGTGCCGGGACTCGCGGCGGGCCTCACGGTCGTCGGCGTGGCCGTGATGAGCCGGTTCGGGATGATGCTGATCCTCGCCCGCCGCCACTACAGACAGCGCAACAAACGCCGGTTCAGCTGGGGACCGACGGTCACCCGCCCGGTGACGGTGATCGTCCCGGCGTACAACGAGAAGGAGTGCATCGCCAACACCCTCGAGTCGCTGGCGAAGAGCACCCACCCGATCGAGGTCATCGTCGTGGACGACGGCTCCTCGGACGGCACCTCCGAGATCGCCCGCGAGGCGGCCCGCTCCTTCGGCATGACGAACGTCCGGGTCATCCGCCAGGAGAACGCCGGCAAGCCCGCCGCCCTCAACAACGGTGTGCGCAGCGCGAGTTACGACATCGTCGTGATGATGGACGGCGACACCGTCTTCGAACCCGACACCGTACGACAGCTCGTCCAGCCCTTCGCCGACCCCGAGGTCGGCGCGGTCGCGGGCAACGCCAAGGTCGGCAACCGCAACACGGTCATCGGCGCCTGGCAGCACATCGAGTACGTGATGGGCTTCAACCTCGACCGCCGCATGTACGACCTGCTGCGCTGCATGCCCACCATCCCGGGCGCGATCGGCGCGTTCCGCCGCGAGGCGGTGCTCCAGGTCGGCGGCATGAGCGAGGACACCCTCGCCGAGGACACGGACATCACCATCGCCATGCACCGCGAGGGCTGGCGGGTCGTCTACCAGGAGCACGCCAGGGCCTGGACCGAGGCCCCGGCCTCCCTCAAGCAGCTCTGGTCGCAGCGCTACCGCTGGTCCTACGGCACCATGCAGGCCCTGTGGAAGCACCGCAAGTCCCTGACGGACAAGGGTCCTTCGGGCCGCTTCGGCCGGGTCGGCATGCCCCTGGTGGTCATCTTCCAGATCATCACGCCGGTCTTCGCCCCGCTGATCGACGTCTTCACCGTCTACTCGATGATCTTCGTCGACTTCTGGGCGTCCCTCGCGATGTGGTTCGCGGTCCTCGGCATCCAACTCCTGTGCGCGGCCTACGCGTTCAGGCTGGACCGGGAGAAGTACCGCTACCTGCTGATGATGCCGCTGCAGCAACTGGCCTACCGCCAGATGATGTACCTGGTCCTCATCCACTCCAGCATCACCGCCCTGACCGGCGGCCGGCTGCGCTGGCAGAAACTCAAGCGCACCGGCGAGGTCGGCACACCGGCGGGGGCGAACGGATGACCTGGGAGCAGCAACAGGGCTACGGCGGTGGGTACGGCCCACCCCAGCAGCCCCAGCAACCTCAGTACCCCCAACAGCCCTACGGCTACGACGGGTACGGCCAGCCGCAGCAGCCGTACCCGTATCAACAGCAGCAACAGCCTCCGCAGTACGTCGACTACGGGCCGCCGGTGTACGCCACGGCGCCTCTTCCCGTCGTAGAACCGGAGTTGGAGCCGGAGCCCGAGACGGAACCCCCGTCGGAGCCGGTTGCCGAGAAGGTTGTCGAGGAGGCTCCCGAGTCGCAGCCCGCGCCCAAACCGGCGGGCCGGGACCGGTACTTCGACACCCTGCGGGCCGTCGCGCTGATCCGGGTCGTGACGTACCACACCTTCGGGTGGGCCTGGTGCGGGATGGTGTTCCCCTCGATGGGGATCATGTTCGGGCTGGCCGGGACGCTGATGGCGAAGTCGCTGGAGCGGCCCGCGTTCAAGGTGGTCAAGAGCCGGATGCGGAGGCTGCTGCCGCCGTTCTGGTTCTGGGGCTTCTTCGTGGTCGTGGCGATGATGATCCACGACTGGATGCCGGGCTGGCAGATCATCTTCTGGGTGGTGCCGGTCGGGGATCCGCCGGGCAACTCCTGGGGGCTGCAGGCCTGGGAGATCCTCTGGTACCTGCGGACGTACCTCTGGTTCGTGCTGCTTTCCCCGGCCCTGCTGTGGATCTTCCGCAAGGCGCCGATCCCGGTGCTGCTGCTGACGCTGGTGCCGATCGTGGTCCTGAAGTACGTGTGGGCCGGGCCGGACAACCGCTTCGGCAACGCCCTCTGGGACCTGTCGACGTACCTCTTCTGCTGGATCCTCGGCTTCGCCCACCGCGACGGTGTGCTCCAGAAGCTGAAGCCCTTCCTGGTGGTCACGCTGTCGATCGCCGCGATCGCCTTCGGCGGCTGGTACGCCTTCACGCACCAGGCCGAGGCCGGCACCTACGACCTGGACGAGAACCCGCTCGCCCAGACCTACTGGTCCGCCGGTTACGTCATGCTGCTGATGTGGGCCAAGGCCTACTTCAACATCGACTTCGCCTGGCTGACCCGCTTCAAGCGCCTCGACCGAGTCGTCACGATCTTCAACTCCCGGGCTGTGACGATCTACCTCTGGCACGAGATCGCCCTTGTGCTGGCGGTGCCGCTGACCGACCAGTTCTGGAAGGTGCCCGCCTTCGAGAAGTGGCTGCCGCTGGGGAGCCAGTGGTTCATGTTCGGCATCGGCTGGATTCTCATCGCCGTCTTCATCGTGCTGTGCGGCTGGGTGGAGGACGTGGCGGCGAAGAAGAAACCGAGACTCCTGCCGTCGTGAGATTCCTTTTCGACGCGGCTGCTACGGGCCGGGCGCCTTCGGGGTGCCCGGCCCGTACTGCCACAATGGGCCCGTGACCCGCGCATCCCTGGACAAGCAGCCGCACGAAGTCGCCTCGATGTTCGACGACGTGGCGGAACGGTACGACCTCACCAACGACGTGCTGTCGCTCGGCCAGGACCGCCGATGGCGCAAGGAGGTCACCAAGGCGGTCGACGCCCGCCCCGCGCAGAAGATCCTGGACCTGGCCGCCGGTACGGCCACCTCCTCGCTGCCGTTCGCCCGGAGCGGCGCCTATGTCGTGCCCTGCGACTTCTCCCTGGGCATGCTCCAGGTCGGCAAGAAGCGCCACCCCTGGCTGCCGCTCACGGCCGGCGACGCGACCAAGTTGCCGTTCAAGGACGACACGTTCGACGCCGTGACGATCTCCTTCGGGCTGCGCAACGTCCAGGACACGGACACCGCGCTGCGCGAGCTGTACCGGGTGACCAAGCCCGGCGGCCGGGTGGTGATCTGCGAGTTCTCGCACCCGACCTGGGCGCCCTTCCGCACGGTCTACACCGAGTACCTGATGCGCGCGCTGCCGCCGGTCGCCCGCGCGGTCTCCTCGAACCCCGACGCGTACGTCTATCTCGCCGAGTCCATCCGCGCCTGGCCCGACCAGCCCGCGCTCGCCGAGAGACTGCGCAAGGCCGGCTGGTCGAAGGTCGCCTACCGCAACCTGAGCGGCGGAATCGTCGCCCTGCACCGCGGCTTCAAGGGCGCCACGGGCTGCTGACGGCGTGGGCTCCGCCGGTTGACCGCCGTCCGGTCGATCGCCGCCTAGCTGATCACCATCGCGAAGAACGCGTCACCCGGCGGCTCGTCCAGCTCGCGCTGCATCCCGCCGCTCGGCGGCCGCGGTATCCGCGGCTCGCGCATCCCGCCCCCGCCGTCCCCCTCACCGAAGTCGAACCACACGTAGACCATGGAGTCCCGCGGCACCTCCGCATCGGGCTGCGGGTACTGCCGTACGACGTAGTCGACGACGGCGAGATGGAAGTCGGGCCGGTCCGGCGCGTTGATGAACAGGCCGCGAGCCTGGGCTGTCTCGCGCGCGTCCACGGCCATCAGGCCGACGAGCCGCGGTACGCGCACTTCAGGTGTTTTGGGCGTTAAGCGCACAGATGTCACCCCCAGCGGTACCGGAAGGGTAACCCCGGTCCGGTCCCGACCGGAAGCATCAAGTGTCGTTCTGTAGCTGTTGGTTACTCTCGGTTACAGTACGAGCCGGTAGCAGTGTCCCTCCTCCGCGCGCGAGGGCGTGGTGAAGACCTCGTCGAGGCTCATCCCGAGCCTCCGGGTCACCGCGATCGACCGGGTGTTGCGGGCCAGCACCATCGCCACCACGCTCGGCACACCCGCGGCGCGCACCCGTTCCAGGGTCATCTCCGCCGCCGCCGTGGCATATCCCTGGCCCCAGAACTCCCGCCCCAGCCGCCAGCCGATCTCGATCTCGCCCTTCGGCCCCCAGTCCTGCGGCCAGGGCTGGGCGCCGGTGAAGCCGATGACGCGGTCCGAGTCGTCGAGCATGGTCCACAGACAGAAACCGCGCTCCGCGTCGTGCCGGCGCTGGCGGGCGGTGAGCTCGTCGTAGACGGACAGTTCCGCCGGCCTGCCGCCGTGGAACTCCATGACGTCCGGGTGGTCGAAGACCCGGTGCCAGGCGACGGCGTCCTCGTCGGTGGGGACGCGCAGCCGTACTGCGGGGAGAGCTCGGTTCACGGGGCAGCCCTTCAGCCTGGTGATCAGTGGCGCTGAATAGACTGCCCATGTCCAGTGCCGGTCGGCACGCAGATTCCGAACTTGGGGAGATCCCGCCGTGACCGAGCCCCTCTCCGAAAACACCGCCGATGTGATCGTCGTCGGCGCGGGGCCAGCCGGCTCCGCCACCGCCTACCACCTCGCCAAGTCCGGACTCGACGTCCTCCTCCTGGAGAAGACCGAGTTCCCGCGCGAGAAGGTCTGCGGCGACGGCCTCACCCCGCGCGCCACCAAGCAGCTCGTGGCCATGGGCATCGACATCTCCGAGGAGGCCGGCTGGCTGCGCAACAAGGGCCTGCGCATCATCGGCGGAGGGGTGCGCCTCCAGCTGGACTGGCCGGAACTCGCCTCCTTCCCGGACTACGGCCTCGTCCGCAAGCGCGACGACTTCGACGAACAGCTCGCCCGCAACGCCCAGAAGGCGGGCGCCCGCCTCTACGAGCGCTGCAACGTCGGCGCCCCGATCGTCGACGAGCGCACCGGCCACATCACCGGCGTGAACGCCAAGCTCGGTGAGGAGAAACGCGAAGTCACCTTCCACGCGCCCCTGGTGGTCGCCGCCGACGGCAACTCCACCCGCCTCTCCCTCGCGATGGGCCTGCACCGCCGCGAGGATCGCCCGATGGGTGTCGCGGTCCGCACCTACTTCACCTCGCCCCGCCACAAGGACGACTACCTGGAGTCCTGGCTGGAACTGTGGGACCGCCGCGGCGCCGAGGACCGTCTCCTGCCCGGCTACGGCTGGATCTTCGGCATGGGCGACGGCACCTCGAACGTCGGCCTCGGAGTCCTCAACACCTCCGACTCCTTCAAGGAGTTGGACTGGCGCGAGGTGCTGAAGGCCTGGTGCGCGTCCATGCCCGAGGACTGGGGCTACACCCCCGAAAACATGACCGGCCCGATCCGCGGCGCCGCCCTCCCCATGGCCTTCAACCGCCAACCCCACTACACGAAGGGGTTGTTGCTGGTCGGCGACGCCGGCGGCCTGGTGAACCCCTTCAACGGCGAGGGCATCGCCTACGCCATGGAGTCCGGCCAGATCGCCGCCGACGTCATCGTCCAGGCCCACGCCCGCCCCACCCCCGCGAGCCGCGAACTGGCCCTGCGCCGCTACCCGCAGGTCCTCAAGGACACCTACGGCGGCTACTACACGCTGGGCCGCGCCTTCGTGAAGCTCATCGGCAACCCGAAGGTCATGAAGATCGCGGCCCAGCGCGGCCTGACGCACCCCCTGCTGATGAAGTTCACCCTGAAGATGCTGGCCAACCTCACCGACCCCACGGGCGGCGACGCGATGGACCGCATCATCAACGGGCTGAGCAAGGTGGCGCCGAAGGCCTGAGCGCAGGCGTGATCAGCCGCCGAGCGCGGCCGTCTTGGCGGCCCGGCGGGCGAACACCTCGTCCCGCCGGTCCGCCACCTGCCGCAGCGCCTCCTTGCGGTCCCGCTTGGAGAGCCGGTCCAGATAGACCTGACCGTTGACGTGGTCGGTCTCATGGGCGAGGCAGCGCGCGAAATACCCTGTGCCCTCGATCACAAGCGCGTTGCCGTCCTTGTCGAGCCCGCGCACCACGGCCCGGTCCGGACGCGGTACGTCCATCACCGCACCGGGCACCGAGAGGCACCCCTCACCCTCGTCGAGCAGCCGGCGCCCGGCCGGGTCGAGCGGATCGAGCACCGGGTTGACGATGTGTCCGACATGTCGGATACCGTCGTCGTCGGGGCAGTCGTACACGAACAGGCGCAGATCCACGCCCACTTGATTGGCCGCGAGGCCGGCTCCGTCGGCGACGTACATGGTGAGGAACATGTCGTCGATGAGCGCGGCGAGGTCGGGCCCGAACTCGGTGACGTCCCGGCTCGGCCGGTGCAGGACCTCTTCACCGACCTCGGTGACGCGGCGCACGCGGCCCCGCCCGGCCTCGGGTGCGGGGCGGGGGTAGGAGTCGACGGGACTTCCCTGGACGAAGACACGCGGCATGACTTGCTCTCCTCGGGTTTGGCGTCCGGCCGTCTGGTCAGCCGAACTGAAGAACCTTGAGAGAAGAGCCTTTCAGGAGAGCCGCGAACTCCGGTAGGGGGAACTCCGGGTACGCCGAGGGGACCGCTGCCCCCGAGGCAACGGTCCCATGCTCACGGCGTCGTACGCGGGCTCAGAGCACCCGCACCGCGCCGGTCGGCGGGTCGTAGGACAGCGGCCGCTCCACGATGCCGGTGGAGGGGTTCTGCGCGCCGACGAACATGCCGTCGCCCACATACACCGCGACGTGGTACGCACTGCCCGCGCTGCCCCAGTACAGGATGTCGCCGACCTGAAGGTTGCTCAGGGACACCTGGGTACCGGCGGTCGACTGGTCCTGGGAGACACGCGGCAGGCTGATGCCGACCTGCTTGAAGGCGGCACCGACGAGCCCGGAGCAGTCGTAGGCGCTGGGGCCGGTGGCGCCCAGGACGTAGGACTTGCCGATCTGCGCCTTCACGAACGCCACGACGGCCGCGGCCGAACCCGTGGCCGTAGAAGAGCTCGTGGAGGTGCTGGTGCCCGTGGAAGCGGCCAGGGTGGTCCGCTCGGTACTCCGCGACGTGGCGCGCTCCGCAGCGGCCTTACGGGCGTCCTCCTGGGCCTTCTTCTTCGCCTCCGCCTTCTTCTTGGCGTCCGCCAGGTCCGCCTTCGCCTGCTTCGCGGCGTTTGCGGCAGCCGCGTCGCGCTCGGCGCGCAGCTGGTAGTTAGCCGCGGCCTGCTGGGTGGCTTCGGCGGACTGTGCGACCTGGGTGGACAGATCGGCCGTCAGGGTGGGCAGTTGCAGGGTCTGCGTCGTCTCGGCCGCGTTGGCCGAGGCCGCGCCCGCCGCCGCCATGCTGAGAACGCCACCGGCAACTCCGGCACGCACGGCGATGTTCGTCGTCGCGCTGCGGCGGGGTTTCCGGTGGCTGCGTATGTGAGCGGTGTGGGACATGAGACCAACCGGTATCAGGGGCTCCTCCATACCTTCAAGAAACGTGTGCTGCGCCACAATTGTTCAACGGGCACCTCGAACTTCGGGTGTGTCGTTCCTTATTGACGCCGTAACGGACATTGCGGACCTGACCGATCGGGCCGTTGATCACGCCCTTTCGTCGTTACGCCCGAATTGCCCGCCGCCTACCACTGGTTGGGACAGGTGGCCAAGCCCGGTTCTCATGCGCCTCTCATGAGTGTGGCGCAGGTCACGGAACGGTTACCGGAATGCTCGCGTCTCGCGTGGGTACCGCGAAGGGTCGACTTCGTGAATGTGTGCACGCGTCCACACCGTGCCACCCGGCTCCTTCGGACGTGTGAACGGGCTCCCACTATCAAGCCGCCGCGTCCAACTCCAATTTGCATGCAAGGGAAGCCTCTTGATATGGAGACGCTGCTCTCGGCCTGCGGTGACGAGCGTAAATGTCACGTCTGGTGATCGCTCGGGCGCTTCGCGTGTGGGGATCGCCGCTCACTCGACGTGATGATCCTTTGCCGGGTGGTGGAGATCACAAAGCTTGTGTAATACCCCGTGTCGCAGATCACAGAGGGACGGGCATAAGATGCGGAGCGGTTGGGCTTGTGACCTGCTTCACATGTTCGCGATCTTCGCCGGGACGGGCGGGAGTTGCCGAGTGTGTGAGGTGGGTGTGAGTCCGACGCCATCGCCAGCAGTCAGTGCCGACTGAGAGGAGCGAGGAGCGGTGAACGCGTATGCGCCCATCCTCGTACTGGGAGCCCTCGGGGCAGGCTTTGCGATCTTCTCCGTGGTCATGGCCACGCTGATCGGTCCGAAGCGATACAACCGGGCCAAGCTCGAAGCGTACGAGTGCGGCATCGAGCCGACCCCCACGCCGGCCGGCGGCGGGCGCTTCCCCATCAAGTACTACCTGACGGCGATGCTCTTCATCGTCTTCGACATCGAGATCGTCTTCCTCTACCCCTGGGCCGTCACCTTCGACGCCCTGGGTGTTTTCGGGCTCGTGGAGATGCTGCTCTTCGTGCTCACCGTCTTCGTCGCGTACGCGTACGTATGGCGGCGCGGCGGCCTGGAATGGGACTGAGGGGCCTTTAACTCATGGGACTCGAAGAAAAGCTGCCGAGCGGCTTCCTGCTCACCACCGTCGAGCAGGCCGCGGGCTGGGTGCGCAAGGCGTCCGTCTTCCCTGCCACGTTCGGCCTCGCCTGCTGCGCCATCGAGATGATGACGACCGGCGCCGGACGGTACGACCTGGCGCGCTTCGGCATGGAGGTCTTCCGCGGATCACCCCGCCAGGCGGACCTCATGATCGTCGCGGGCCGGGTCAGCCAGAAGATGGCGCCGGTGCTGCGGCAGGTCTATGACCAGATGCCGAACCCCAAGTGGGTGATCTCCATGGGGGTCTGCGCCTCGTCGGGCGGCATGTTCAACAACTACGCGATCGTGCAGGGCGTCGACCACATCGTCCCGGTCGACATCTACCTCCCGGGCTGCCCGCCACGGCCCGAGATGCTGATGGACGCGATCCTCAAGCTCCACCAGAAGATCCAGTCCTCCAAGCTCGGCGTGAACGCCGAGGAGGCGGCCCGCGAGGCGGAGGAGGCGGCGCTCAAGGCACTGCCCACCATCGAGATGAAGGGCCTGCTGCGGTGAGTGACGCGAACGGCACCAACGGAGCCAACCCGGAGAAGGATCTGAGTGGCTCCAACCTCCCCGGCCAGCGTGGCGACGGTGGTGAGGAGATCCGCGTCCAGCGCGGCATGTTCGGCGCCAGCAACGGCGGCGACACCTCCGGTTACGGCGGCCTGGTCCGCTCGGTCCGCCTCCCGGGAGCGGCTGCCCGCCCCTACGGCGGCTGGTTCGACGAGGTCGCCGACGAGTTGGAGGGCGCCCTGGAGGAACAGGGTCTGCTGCCCGACAACGCGATCGAAAAAACGATCGTCGACCGCGACGAACTCACCTTCCACATCGAGCGCGAGCACCTGCTGCGCGTCGCCCAGACCCTGCGCGACGACCCGGCCCTGCGCTTCGAACTCTGCACAGGTGTCAGCGCGGTGCACTACCTGCACGACAAGGGCCGCGAGCTGCACGCCGTCTACCACCTGCGCTCGATCACCCACAACCGGCTGATCCGCCTCGAAGTCAGCGCCCCGGACAGCGATCCGCACATCCCGTCACTGGTCTCGGTCTATCCGACCAACGACTGGCACGAGCGCGAGACCTACGACTTCTTCGGCATCGTCTTCGACGGTCACCCGGCCCTGACGCGGATCATGATGCCGGACGACTGGCCGGGCCATCCGCAGCGCAAGGACTACCCCCTCGGCGGCATCGCCGTCGAGTACAAGGGCGCCCAGATCCCGGCTCCGGACCAGCGGAGGTCGTACTCGTGAGCACGCAGTCAGCATCCGCCTCCGCCGCTTCGGCACGCGAGACCACCGAGGGGACCGTATATACGGTCACCGGTGGTGACTGGGACGAGGTCGTCCAGTCCGCGGCCCGGGCAGACGACGAGCGCATCGTCGTCAACATGGGGCCTCAGCACCCCTCCACGCACGGTGTGCTCCGGCTGATCCTGGAGATCGACGGAGAGACGGTCACCGAGGCCCGCTGCGGCATCGGCTACCTGCACACCGGTATCGAGAAGAACCTCGAGTACCGCACGTGGACGCAGGGCACCACGTTCGTGACGCGCATGGACTATCTGACGTCCTTCTTCAACGAGACCGCCTACTGTCTCGCCGTCGAGAAACTCCTCGGCGTCGAGGAGCAGATCACCGAGCGGACGAAGATCATCCGGGTGCTCCTGATGGAGCTGAACCGGTTGTCCTCCCACCTGGTGTGCATCGCCACCGGCGGTATGGAACTCGGCGCCACCACGATCATGATCTACGGATTCCGTGATCGTGAAATGATTCTCGACATCTACGAGCTCATCACGGGCCTGCGGATGAACCACGCGTACATCCGCCCCGGCGGACTCGCCCAGGACCTGCCGCCCGGCGCGGTGGACCAGGTCCGCGAGTTCGTGAAGAAGATGAAGAAGAACCTCCCGGAGTACGACAAGCTCGCCACCGGTAACCCCATCTTCAAGGCCCGTATGCAGGACGTCGGTTACCTCGACCTGGCCGGCTGCATGGCCCTCGGCGCCACCGGCCCGATCCTGCGCTCCACCGGTCTGCCGCACGACCTGCGCAAGGCGCAGCCGTACTGCGACTACGAGACCTACGACTTCGACATCCCGACCGCCGACACCTGCGACTCCTACGGCCGCTTCCTCATCCGTCTTGAGGAGATGCGCCAGTCGCTGCGGATCGTCGAGCAGTGCCTGGACCGGCTGCAGCCCGGACCGGTCATGGTCGCCGACAAGAAGATCGCCTGGCCCGCCCAACTCGCGCTCGGGCCGGACGGGTTGGGCAACTCGCTGGACCACATCAAGAAGATCATGGGCACCTCCATGGAGGCCCTGATCCACCACTTCAAGCTGGTGACCGAGGGCTTCCGCGTCCCGCCGGGACAGGCGTACGCGGCGGTCGAGTCGCCCAAGGGCGAACTCGGGGTGCACGCCGTTTCCGACGGAGGCACCCGCCCCTACCGGGTCCACTTCAGGGACCCGTCCTTCACCAACCTTCAGGCCATGGCGGCGATGTGCGAGGGCGGCCAGGTCGCCGACGTCATCGTCGCCGTCGCGTCCATCGACCCCGTGATGGGAGGCGTCGACCGGTGACCACCAGTTCTTCGGAGCAGGGCGTCAGTCTGGGCATGCCCCAACTGCCCGCGCCCGCTTACCCGGACGACGTCCGGGCTCGGCTGGAGGCCGACGGGCGGGAGATCATCGCCCGCTACCCGGACTCCCGCTCGGCCCTCCTGCCGTTGCTGCATCTCGTGCAGGCGGAGGAAGGCCATGTCACACGCACGGGACAGCAGTTCTGCGCGGACCTGCTGGAGCTGACCACGGCCGAGGTCGCCGCCGTGGCGACCTTCTACTCGATGTACCGGCGCCGGCCGAGCGGCGACTACCAGGTCGGGGTCTGCACCAACACGCTGTGCGCGGTGATGGGCGGCGACGCCATCTTCGAGTCCCTCCAGGAGCACCTGGGCGTCGGCAACGGTGAGACCACCGACGACGGCAAGGTCACCCTGGAGCACATCGAGTGCAACGCGGCCTGCGACTTCGCGCCGGTGGTGATGGTCAACTGGGAGTTCTTCGACAACCAGACCCCCGCCAGCGCCCGGCGCCTCGTCGACGACCTGCGCACGGGCGCACCCGTGGAGCCCACGCGCGGGGCGCCGATGTGCACCTTCAAGGAGACCGCGCGAATCCTCGCCGGCTTCCCCGACGAGCGGCCCGGGGCCGTCGGGGCGAGCGGCGGTGCGGGACCCGCGTCGCTGGTGGGCCTCCGCCTGGCCAGGGGAGAGACCGCACCTGCGCGCGTGGTCCATCCGCGAGGCTCCGGAGCACCGCAGGACCAGTCGCCGACCGAGCACCTCAGTTCGCACGATGCGCCGCAGGACACGTCGGCCTCCGACCCCGCCCACCCGGCAGGGCCTGTCGCCGAGGAGGGGGAGTGATGACCTTGGCACCCGAACTGAAAGACCACAGCCCCGAGAAGCTGCTCGCACCCGTGCTGTCGGCCTTCTGGGACGAGGACGAGTCCTGGACTCTGGACACGTACCGAAGGCACGAGGGATACGAGGGGCTCCGCAAGGCGCTCGCGATGTCGCCGGACGACCTCATCGCGTATGTGAAGGACTCCGGTCTGCGCGGTCGCGGTGGCGCCGGCTTCCCCACCGGAATGAAATGGCAATTCATTCCCCAAGGGGATGGAAAACCACACTATCTAGTTGTCAACGCCGACGAGTCGGAGCCCGGAACCTGTAAGGACATCCCGCTCCTCTTCGCGAACCCGCACAGCCTCATCGAGGGCATTGTCATCGCGTGTTATGCCATCAGGTCTTCGCATGCCTTCATCTATCTGCGTGGTGAAGTCGTCCCCGTATTGCGGCGGTTGCACGAGGCCGTGCGTGAGGCCTACGCGGCGGGCTACCTCGGCGAGAACATCCTGGGCAGTGGCCTGGACCTGCAGCTCACCGTGCACGCGGGTGCGGGCGCGTACATCTGCGGTGAGGAGACCGCACTGCTCGACTCGCTCGAAGGCCGCCGTGGCCAACCGCGGCTCCGTCCCCCTTTCCCTGCGGTCGCGGGCCTCTATGCGTGCCCGACTGTGGTGAATAACGTCGAGTCGATCGCGTCAGTTCCCGCGATTCTGCAAAAAGGCAAGGAATGGTTCAGGTCGATGGGCAGCGAGAAGTCTCCGGGCTTCACGCTCTACTCGCTCAGCGGCCATGTCACCAGCCCCGGTCAGTACGAGGCGCCGCTCGGCATCACACTCCGCCAACTGCTCGACATGAGCGGCGGGATGCGCGCCGGGCACCGCCTCAAGTTCTGGACGCCGGGCGGGTCCTCCACGCCGATGTTCACCGACGAGCACCTCGACGTCCCTCTTGATTACGAAGGAGTGGGTGCCGCGGGTTCCATGCTCGGCACAAAAGCTCTGCAGTGTTTCGACGAGACGACCTGCGTCGTGCGTGCCGTCACCCGCTGGACCGAGTTCTACGCCCACGAGTCCTGCGGCAAGTGCACACCGTGCCGCGAAGGGACGTACTGGCTCGTGCAGTTGCTGCGCGACATCGAGGCCGGCAAGGGCGCGATGTCCGACCTCGACAAGCTGAACGACATCGCCGACAACATCAACGGCAAGTCCTTCTGCGCCCTCGGCGACGGCGCCGCCTCGCCGATCTTCTCCTCGCTCAAGTACTTCCGCGAGGAGTACGAGGAGCACATCACGGGCCGGGGCTGCCCCTTCGACCCGGCCAAGTCCACGGCCTGGGCCGACCGCACGGAGGTGAACGCATGACGGTGACCACGAGCGCTCCCTCCGGTGGAGGGGAGGCGGCGGTCCCGCCGGAAGATCTCGTCTCGCTGACGATCGACGGCGCCGAGATCAGTGTGCCCAAGGGCACCCTGGTCATCAGGGCCGCCGAGCAACTCGGCATCGAGATCCCCCGGTTCTGCGACCACCCTCTCCTCGACCCGGTCGGCGCCTGCCGTCAGTGCATCGTCGAGGTCGAGGGCCAGCGCAAACCGATGGCGTCCTGCACGATCACGTGCACGGACGGCATGGTCGTCAAGACCCAGCTCAGCTCGCCCGTGGCCGAGAAGGCCCAGCACGGTGTGATGGAGCTGCTGCTCATCAACCACCCGCTGGACTGCCCGGTCTGTGACAAGGGCGGCGAGTGCCCCCTGCAGAACCAGGCGATGTCGCACGGCAACGCCGAGTCCCGCTTCGAAGGCAGGAAGCGGACCTACGAGAAGCCCGTCCCGATCTCCACCCAGGTGCTGCTCGACCGCGAGCGGTGCGTGCTGTGCGCCCGCTGCACCCGCTTCTCCAACCAGATCGCGGGCGACCCGATGATCGAGATGGTCGAGCGGGGCGCGCTCCAGCAGGTCGGCACCGGTGAGGGCGACCCCTTCGAGTCGTACTTCTCCGGGAACACCATCCAGATCTGCCCGGTGGGCGCGCTGACCTCGGCGGCGTACCGATTCCGCTCCCGCCCCTTCGACCTGGTCTCCACGCCCTCCGTGTGCGAGCACTGCTCCGGGGGCTGCGCGACCCGCACCGACCACCGGCGCGGCAAGGTCATGCGGCGCCTGGCGGCCGTCGACCCCGAGGTCAACGAGGAGTGGATCTGCGACAAGGGGCGCTTCGGCTTCCGGTACGCGCAGCAGCGCGACCGGCTGCAGACGCCGCTGATCCGCAACCCCGAGGGCGAACTCGTCCCGGCCTCCTGGCCGGAGGCGCTGCAGATCGCCGCGCAGGGACTGCTCGCCTCGCGGGGCCGCACCGGTGTCCTGACCGGTGGCCGGCTCACCATCGAGGACGCCTACGCGTACAGCAAGTTCGCGCGCGTGGCGCTCGACACGAACGACATCGACTTCCGCGCTCGCGTGCACAGCAGCGAGGAGGCCGACTTCCTGGCCGCCCGGGTCGCCGGCCGCGGCCGGGACCTCGACGGCAAGGGCGTCACGTACACCTCCCTGGAGAAGGCGCCCGCGGTACTGCTGGTCGGGTTCGAGTCCGAGGAGGAGGCGCCCGGCGTCTTCCTGCGGCTGCGCAAGGCCTCGCGCACACACGGGCAGCGGGTGTTCTCGCTGGCCACGTTCGCCACGCGCGGGCTGGAGAAGGCGGGTGGCACGCTGCTGCCGGCCGCTCCCGGCACCGAGACCGAGTGGCTGGACGCGCTCGCGAGCGGGGTCGGCCTGGAGGACGACGGAGCCCGCGCCTCCGAGGCGCTGCGCACCGAGGGCGCGGTGATCGTCGTCGGCGAGCGGCTGGCCGCCGTCGCCGGGGGCCTCACCGCCGCCGCACGGGCCGCGTCCGCGACCGGAGCCCGACTGGTGTGGATTCCGCGCCGGGCCGGGGAGCGCGGCGCGATCGAGGCGGGGGCGCTGCCGTCGCTGCTGCCGGGCGGGCGTCCTGCGACCGACCCGCGCGCGCGTGAGGAGGTCGCCGTCGCCTGGGGTGTCGCCGAACTCCCGCACCGCTACGGTCGCGACGCCGGCCAGATCGTCGAGGCCGCCGCCGGTGGTGAACTGCGAGCGCTGCTCGTCGCCGGTGTGGAGCCGGGCGACCTGCCCGATCCGGCACGCACGCGTGCGGCACTCGACGAGGTCGGCTTCGTGGTCTCGCTCGAACTGCGGCCCAGCGAGATCACCGAACACGCCGATGTCGTCCTTCCGGTCGCGGCGGTCGCCGAGAAGGCGGGCGCCTTCCTCAACTGGGAGGGCAGGGTCCGCTTCTTCGACGCCGCGCTCAAGCCCGACCAGATGACCCGCACCCTCGCCCCCACCGACGCGCGCGTCCTGCACATGCTGGCCGACGCCATGGACGTACACCTGGGACTGCCCGATCTGCGCACCGTGCGCGCCGAGTTGGACCGGCTCGGCGCCTGGGACGGACCGCGGGCCACCGAACCGCTGGAGACCGCGGGCGTACTGCCCCGGCCCGCCGCCGGGGAGGCCGTGCTCGCCGGGCACCGGCTGCTGCTCGACCAGGGAGCCCTCCAGGAGGGCGACGAAGCGCTCGCCGGCACCCGGCACGCCGCCCACGCGCGCGTGTCGGCCGCCACCGCCGCCGAGGCGGGCGTCAAGGACGGCGACACCCTCGCCGTGACCGGCGCCTCCGGAACCGTCGAACTCCCGCTGCTGATCACGGAGATGCCCGACCGGGTGGTCTGGCTCCCGCTGAACTCCACCGGCGGGGGCGTCGCCTCCGACACCGGGGCGCTGCCCGGCGCACTCGTCCGCATCGGCCCGGCCACGCTCGCGGGCGAGGCCCCCAAGGAGGTGGAGGCATGAGCAATCTGTACCTCGCCGCGGAAGACCTCTCGATGTTCGGCCGCGACCCCTGGTGGCTGGTCGTCGTCAAGGCGGTGTTCTGCTTCGCCTTCCTGATGATCACCGTGCTGTTCTCGATCGTCTGGGAACGCAAGGTCGTCGCCTGGATGCAGCTGCGCATCGGCCCCAACCGGCACGGCCCCTGGGGCATGCTCCAGTCGCTCGCCGACGGCGTGAAGCTGATGCTCAAGGAAGACCTGATCGTCAAGCGCGCGGACAAGGTGATCTACATCCTCGCGCCGGTCGTCGCGGCCATCCCGGCCTTCATGGCGATCGCGGTGATCCCCTTCGGGCCCGCCGACAACGAGGTGTCGATCTTCGGCCACCGCACCACGATGCAGCTCACCGACCTCCCGATCGCGATGCTCTACATCCTCGCGGTCGCCTCGGTCGGCATCTACGGCATCGTCCTGGCGGGCTGGAGCTCCGGCTCCACCTACCCGCTCCTGGGCGGCCTGCGCTCCTGCGCGCAGATGATCTCCTACGAGATCGCCATGGGCGCCGCGTTCGCCTCGGTGTTCCTCTACTCCGGGTCGATGTCCACGTCGACGATCGTTGAACAACAGCACGACCGCTGGTACATCCTCCTGCTGCCGGTCTCCTTCATCATCTACGTCATCACGATGGTCGGCGAGACCAACCGCGCCCCCTTCGACATGCCGGAGTCCGAGGGCGACCTGGTCGGCGGCTTCAACACCGAGTACTCGTCCATCAAGTTCGCGCTCTTCATGCTCGCCGAGTACGTGAACATGGTGACGGTCTCCGCGGTGTCGACCACGCTCTTCCTGGGCGGCTGGCGGGCCCCGTGGCCGATCAGCTCCTTCTGGGAGGGCGCGAACCACGGCTGGTGGCCGATGCTCTGGTTCGTCGTCAAGGTCCAGCTGCTGCTGTTCTTCTTCATCTGGCTGCGCGGCACCCTCCCGCGCGTGCGCTACGACCAGTTGATGAAGCTCGGCTGGAAGGTCCTCATCCCGGTCTCCGTGGTCTGGCTGATGCTCGTCGCGACCGTACGGACCCTCAGGAACCAGAACTACGACTTCGCCGACATCACCCTCTACATCGTCGGCGGTGTGCTCGCCCTGCTGTTGCTGTCCTTCATCGCGGACATGTTCCGCCAGAAGGCCAAGGAGGACGCGCAACTGGCCGAGGAACCCGCCGGGTTCGACGCGATGGCGGGCGGATTCCCCGTACCGCCGCTGCCGGGACAGGAGTTGCCGCCGGTGCCTCGGCGCCCCTCGCGACGCGAGCGGGAGCTGATTGTCAGTGGTGGCTCGGATACTGGCAGTGACGGATCCCTGGATGGAAAGGAGGCGTCCGATGGCTGAGGAGCCCAAGGAGACCACACCCGGTTTCCAGAACCCCGTGGCCGGCTTCGGCGTGACCTTCAAGGCCATGTTCAAGAAGCGGCTGACCGAGCAGTACCCGGAGCAGCAGAAGACCACAGCCCCCCGGTTCCACGGACGGCACCAGCTCAACCGCCATCCGGACGGCCTGGAGAAGTGCGTCGGCTGCGAGCTCTGCGCCTGGGCCTGCCCCGCCGACGCCATCTATGTGG
>Ga0307511_10002043_pt1 | contig 21162 bp, 22 predicted proteins | sample 13_EM_MG_FD_200266 | JGI IMG/M metagenome (GOLD analysis project Ga0307511, IMG submission 200266) | Populus trichocarpa ectomycorrhiza microbial communities from riparian zone in the Pacific Northwest, United States - 13_EM | ecosystem: Host-associated > Plants > Roots > Unclassified | place...
GATACCCAGGCCGGCTAAAGTACCCCCCCCCCCTCCCCCTTCGGTATCACTTCGCCCACACACAGGGACGAGTTCTGGAAACGTCACAGGAGCGGGTTGGCCTTCTCGTGAACTGCGACCAACGGGTTGCGAAGGGAATTGTTACCCAATGCCGGAAGTAGTACTGACCGTGCCAGCGTCGCATCCCAGAACGAGAATAGAACCACAAGAACGAATTCACTCTGCGCAGTCACCGTACCTCGAAACCCCCTGGAGTCATTCAAGGAGGAACTCTTGAGCCAGCCACTCATCCGGGATGTAGATCACTGATGGAGGGGAACGGTACGCCTGCGCAACGGAGTTGTGGGTCATCACGGAAGCAACGGCTATTCGTCAAATTCGCCGCGGAACGACTGGCCGTGTCGGATCGCTCGGCAGAACAAGTAGGAGTCCGAAGTGGACGCCAAGCACTAGAACCATCGAAGTCCGAAGAAAAAAGAAAAAAAAAAACGACAGCCCACGAGCTGAGCTAAGGCGTGCCAGGTCCCGAAAACGTTGCCACTTGGGACAACTCCAAGGCGCGAGCGCAGTCATTTAAAGCAACGACTTCTCGAAAGATCTCACGGAAATCGCTGCTTCCCGACACGCCGCAGCAGCACGGACGGAGGGCCTTAAATGCCGAAGGCGGGGTGGGTTACCGTCAGAACAGACCACACGAAACAACGATCAGACGGGTGGATCTGGGGTGAGGTCGTGGATAAGGGGCGGGTCGCACTACAGCAGAGAGGATTCGAAGGATGGAATACACGGAGGAAACTTCTTGACATTACTGGTAATGGTAACATAGCAACTAATCCATCCTGCCCTTGAGTGTGCGGGTTATGACCTTTTCAGGTGTACTGGGGAAGGAGCGCGGGTAAGCATCTCATGACGTAGGTGTTTATGGACAGGGCTTCCTGCGGAGACACTCACATAACGTGCACTATAGCACCCCAACCCGAGTATGCATCCCTGTCCACCGCATTTAGGAGTGTTTGAGAGATAGTCTCAAACAAATCCTCCGGCTCCAAGTCTGGCTCCCACAGTCCTTCGGCCACACCAAACAGTTTTGAGCTTGCCGTGCCTGCGACTACGAAATCTTTTGCAAAGTTGAGGCAGCCGATCAAATCCGATGCGGCGATGAAAGGTTTGTATTCCCCCGAGGGTTTCTTGGTGAGCCCGGCCATGACTGGCTCGATGAAGTATGGGCCGAACCGTCTCTCGTAAAGAGTAGAAGATACGAGGTGGGCAAAGGCTTCAGGCTCGATCTCCCGTTCCTCTTTGATCGTGTACATGTTGACCCGGTATCGGAACTGTTCTTTCCTGAAGTAAGTCTTTGTTAGTCTTGCGTTGGGCGTGGGTAAGACGGGATGGGGGTTCACAGTGTTATTACATCCGTGGCTAAGCCCGGGAGACCGAGGTATATACGACCTGTTATCGGGAAGATCTACGGGCCGCTATCGTGAGACGAACCGTTAGGAGAAGCAAGACGACATGCTTACTTTCTGGAAGTTCGAGGAGATACCCAAAGCCTGGTTTCCGAGCCTGAGGTCTGATGCGATTGCGACGCAATCTTTGCCGACCATGGCCACGACGGACCCTCCGTTATATTCCATTATCGACTGAGAAATTTCCTGTGAGATCTGGGACTCTGGCGACGATAAGGACGCGGATGTACCATGATGGGCGAACTGGCTGGTGGTGGTGAGGATGCAGGGAGGTGTTACGCGTCCCTCTGGTCGCTCCGCTTCTTGTCGATCGCGTTCGTCTGTGGGTTGATAATGGAACTGCTGTTGGGTGTTGGGTATAAAATCCTGCCCGGCTCGTCTCTCTCTTCCTTATCTCCTTTCTACTCGACGGCCACATTCCCCTAACCAAACAGACATTCACCACTATACCTCGGCCAAACATGCGTTTCTTCTCCAGCCTATTCTTCCTCTCTGCACTTTTCGTCCTCCCCACCTTCGCTCGGATGAACCAGCTCGTTTCTAGGACAAGCCACGACCATCCTGCCATCGCCCGTCGCCAGCATCACCTAAAGAGAGCTACCCTGACTGACATCTGTGCTACCGTCGACATCTCTGTGCTCAAGAAGATCTCTGCCGCAAAACTGCTCGAGGCTGTCACCTCCGTCGAGGTTCACATCTGCATCTGTCTCACTCTTGTGTCCACCTTCGTCAAGACCGACCACAGGATCAAGGAGTACGCAGATCGCGTTGGCGAGAAAAAGGCCACCTCAACCATCAAAGACATGGTAAGGCTGCCGAACGCCTTCGTGGGTCGACACGACCAACTAACCGAGCGATCTACAGATCAGAGAAGCTGACCGCAGAGAGACTTGCTACTTCCCTAAACACTCAACGCCCTCGGTTTCTGGGAGGAGCGGCTGCGATCCGTGCGGGTACGAGTGCGACGAGACCTTCCGCAAACGTGACGGCAAGTGTGTCTGCGACGCGCCCTTGTTCGAGTGCAACGGAAAGTGCGCTTTGGTACGTAGCTCATGCTTATCATCCGAAACGAACGACTATCTCACACCATGCTAGGTTTGTGGATCGTCCAGGCCACATCATTCGTTGGATCAGCCCAAGAGGCGGCTTGAGCCGGAGACGCTCTGAAGTTGGGCGGTTATTGGACAGAACTGTAGCATAACTAGACCGCATCCTAAACGATCAATATCACCATTTGAACTTTTTTTTCATATCGTGCGAGCGAACACTCTGACTGGTCAGCTGTGAACCCATACCCCCCTCTCGATGGAAGATCCCAGAGACGACCCCCTAACTCCGCCAGTATGTCTGTTCTCCCCGTCGTCGTCGACACCAACGTTCACCACCACTACTAGGACGAAGAGCAACCGCAGGCGGACATCCGTGTCTCCACAACCTTCTTCCCCGGTGCGCCGCACTCCACAAAACCCCAGGACCTAATTCTACTATCTGTGGATCGCGTGTTGTTCTATCTACACGCCTTCCAAGTCCTCAACCCGTCAACGAACGGCTTTGCCCACAAATGGCCCCCTCAATCCCACTCAGTCAACTCCACGGGCCTGCCAATAATCCTCGTCCCGGAGTCCTCGCTGGTCCTGAACCTGGTCCTTCATTGCGTGTATAACTTACCGTGTGCCCACTTTTCGTCGACTCTTGAGGATCTTTCAGCTTGTGTTGCGACAATCGACAAATATGGCCTCCAACTCTCCGCATTCGCCTCCCCAGGCGGTTCACTGTACGATCTGGTGCTTTCCCGGGCACCAACAGCAGGGATCCAGATGTACGCTCTCGCCGCGGAGTACAAGTTGGAGCAACTGGCGGTCGCGGTCTCTCCGTCTCTTCTGTCCTTCGACTTGGCGACATTGGGGGAAGACCTCGTGAAACGGATGGGCGCTGTGTATCTCAAGAGGCTCGTGTTTCTCCACCTCGGCAGAAGCGCCGCGCTTAAAAGGCTCTTCTCTCCCCCGTTGAACTATCATCCCCCGGACGAAGACTGTGGAGACGAGGGGCATGACGCAATTATCAGCGCTTGGGGCATGGCCGTTGCCTCACTGGCCTGGGATGCTCGGCCAGGTGCGCGCCCCACGTAATAGAACTTGTCAACGCCCTAACTCCATCGGCAGATTTGGCACCGACCGCCATAATGACCGCCTTCGAACCCGTGGTGGACATCGCCCCTTGCTCCCTATGTAAAGAGGGGATCCAACAAACAATTAAATCCCTGGTCGCCGCCTGGGTAGGAATAAAAGTCTGTTTCCAAACCCTACAGTGTTTGCATGACGCTCACTACTGTTTCCGTAGACCACGATCTAAGAACCCCGAATCACCGACGTATACCCTTCATGTAGCAAATACACGAGTCTACCAAATCGACACCACAAAACCCTTTCGTATGCCGAAACCCTCCACCGTTTTTGTAACTACCACCACCACGACCCCCTATCCATATCCACACATTTATTATAGCGCCTCTTGGAACGACTACACGCCAAGTTCCTTATGTACGGTGGCGCCTGGTAACTACGTAGGAAGAGTTCGTCGAAGTAGAACTGAATGAAATGACCACCCTTTGTATCATCGATCTCCTTGTTTCCTCGCTTCAAAGAAGGCTTGAATGTCGCTTTCATTCACTTCTTTTCCTTCTTCCGCGAATGGTTTGAGATATTGCATCAGGCCATCTCTGCCGGAGGACAGAAGTGAGATGGGGATGAAAAGTTGTGTGAAGCAGGGACGAACCTCAGGTCCATGAAGGCTTGAATGCCGTCTATCGCTCGGTCCCGTGGAATACGCTCGAGAGCGCGCAGGCCAAGCTCTTCCAATGATAGGCCTGAAACCCGGGACAGAACACACACACTAATGAGCCTAGGCCAGTGGTAAGATAGGGAAAATGTCGCCTCACCTGAGTCCGGATCTGCGGGTGGTTCGTAGGTCTCTTCTTCGGTGACGAGGTAAGGGTAGGCGTTCAATGCCTCCGAACACTGGAGAAGAAGTCCCGCTCGAGGACAGTTCTACGCGGATATCTGTTGGTTGGACGAACCAGAGAGCATTTACACCATCTCTCCCTGAAATCGTCTGTCAGGAAGAGGTCTCCTGCGAAGCGCTCGTAGTCCTCCCCCCTCACCCGCCCCAGGAGAGCTTGAATTTCTTCACTCGGCTTCGGAGCCAGACAACGCGGGGTGGACGAGGAGGCCCCGTCGAGCCTCACCCGCTTTGACGCAGGTTCGCCATCCTCCGAAGCAGCCCTCGACCGCTTCTCTCCAGCCTCGACGTCGATTTCGGTATCAGCGTCCGCATCGGACACCATTCCGATCACCGTCCAGGGTTCTTCAGCTGACTTTCGGACCACGGCAAGCGCATCTGAAGTCCCAGCGTACTTCCACGATAATGGAAGCTTGAGAACGCAGCTCCGACAGACTAGAGCTTCGTACTTGTCAGCGGTGATGAGAGGAGGGGGTAGGCCGGACGAAGAGGCTTCCGACGCGCCATCGTCGGCGTCGCCTTCTGTTGCCATTGGTTCCTCATTTGTCGTGGTCTGTGCAGGGTGTTCCCCAGGTTGCGTGTGTGGGTGTGGGTGGTGTGGGAGAGTGTGGTCCGAACCATGAGGCATAGGTCGTTCGCGGAGGTTAAGGCACGATTCGTGGTACCAGTCCTAGAACCAGAGACAATCGAGATCCCTTCCTATCCAGAGGCGGTGAACTCGGACAAACCTCGCACGCAAGACACTGGATCATCGTTTCCACCTCCGTATGCGCGTCATACGCTCTCCCGCACCGACAAAACTTCCCCTCAAAATTCTGACCATACGCGTTCTCCGCATTCACCTCTTCAAGTCGCTGACGCAAACCACACGGATGGGACAACGCGCCGGTCGGACAATCGCATCTAAAATGACGTTTCGGAAACAGCTCGACCTGTTCATGATCCGTATGACACGCAACAGAACATGGATAACAGATCCCTCGGGGTGTGTTGCAGGTTAGGCAGAGGTAGACTGCTTGGCGGATGTGCCCGAGGTTGTAGGTGCATTGGGAGAAAGAGTGTGGAAGTGCAAGGGCAGCCTCGCGAACGAGTTCGTCTTGTGAGGCTAAAAGCTCCCTGAGCGTGTTAGACATGACCGCCAATCTAACCACAGGTTCGAGTAGTGGAGGTTAAGCTTGAGTTCGATCCGATCACGAGATAAAGATGCCGAAAATATAACGAACGCGTGTGGTATATTGGTACAACATGCAAAAGAGGAAGCAAGTGATTAGGGGAGTAAAGAGGGGAGAAAGGTGGGGATCGCGGGGCCGCCTAGCGAAGTAACCGACATATCGAAGTTCAAGGGGTTTCGAAACCATTTAGTAGGGTAAGATCTGCCTTTGTAAATGTGGTTCGTAAAGCCTCCGATGGACGAATGAGCCAGGGAGCAATCAAAAAGAAAGCTTCCGGCGGAGGTGATGCGCGTAGGGCGGTCAGCAATTGAGCGTGTTCCGTGGGTAAGGCGGATGAGTCGCAGCCTTATAAGCTTTGGATCTGAACGATAAGGAATTGCTTCTCATCCTGGAGCATGCGTTAGCATTGAGATTCAAGCCCAACTTTGCGCGACATACCGTAAATTGTTCATCTGTGAGGGGGCTGTCAGCAAAGGGTACAATTGGAACCACAGCCCACGCACCCTCTTTGTCATTATGGAAGTCCTTTAAGAACACCAGTAGCTTGTCTTTGTTCCTCCTCAAGATTCCCTCGATCTGTGGTGGTTTCTTCGGATTCGCGACGAAGACCTTGAAGACGTGGAACGCCTCGAACTGGATGTTCTTGCTCTTGTCCCGCAACATGTTCATCATCATCTTCAGATTTCCTTCGTCGGCGATGTACCGTGTCATGACATTGAAGTTGGCCCGATCCAGCAGAATTTCTCCAAGTAGCTTCAGCGATTGCCGTTTCGTCACGTAGTTGCTAGACGATATCAGCGTCTTGAACGAGGTAAAGAAGCGATCGTAGTTCTTGTCAAGGAACTCCGCAACCATGGGTTTGTGGCGTGTCAATGTGTCCTTGAGGTTCGTATATGCGTCGCACGAAACTCCGAACGTTGTGTTCTCGATGTAATGTGGGAATGTGTAGAACCTAGCAGCGGACAATCAGACACGTGCAACCTGGAAGTATGCCGATACATGACACGCACTGTTCGGAGTGAAGCAAGATTTTGCACAGAGGCTCGTATCGAAGCATCTCCCTCAGCACCATCCCTGTATTGAGCGCGATGTCCTCGTTCTCGTATCCCGCAAACGCGGCGAACAGCACCTCAGGTTTCCCAACCAGGTACTCGACGGTCGGCGACCTCGAACCGATCTGCCGACGTAGCAAGTTGTTGAAGATCTGGACGACATCCTTCCTAGACTCGAACTCCAATCTGTGGATGTGAACGACAAGGTGGTAGAGCAGGTCCGTGTTGTAGGTTTCCTGAGCTAGTTGTGCAATCAGCTCAGGGGCAGGCTCTGTGCGAGGCCATTCTCGTCAGTCCGCGGCGGGTGAGCACGCAAGAGGCTAGAAGACAGACCTCCATCTCCATATAATATCGCTTTTATCTGCTGTAAATTCTTCAAGACCTCCTCGTTCGCCTGATCAGTACAGCTCAGCGGGTGTAGCCAGCAACAAATGACAAGTTTTGATTTACTCGCCTTTCTCCTCGCTTCCGAACCTGGCGGGGCGGATTCAAGCTTGGGTACGGCATCTCTAAGACTGCGAACGAGGTCTGGAGGCGTGCGCGGTTTGGTCTTGAAGAAGTTCATGTGGATGGGATTGTTGTAGGACGTGGAAGGTCGATAAGAGTGTTGCTCAGACGCTGTGCCACACTGGCGGGATGCCTGGGCGCAATTTCAAACTCGTTTAAGCGTCGGCCGTCGGTCAGATATCACAGGCCCGGTCCCAAGAAGGGTGCTGGTGTTTCTTCGGACGGTGTGAAAACGGAACGCGATCATATGATTGGCACCGCCCCTCGAGCGAGAGGGACGCGAGAAATACGCGGAATTATACAACTTAGGTATGTATCGTAGAATACAGGGACACGCAACCAGACCGAATCATAGTCTTACACGAGAGGTCGAACTCAGGAAACGATAGTGAACGCCTCGCTCTTCCAGTTATCGCCTTTGTGAGCCAACTCTTCACGCTCAGCAGCGCGATTTACCCAACCGGAGGGGTGGCCGGTTTCGGGGAGAAGGACGCTATCGCGCTTGGAGACAACCTTGAAATGGCTCTCGCGGGTCTTGGTCGAGGCGGTCGAAGAACCCTCCTCTTTCTTCTTTTGGAAGATCTAGAGTAAAGTGTCAACGACTCATCGCGGTAAGGAGCAAAAAAGATCCTACCTCCTGGAGAACTTGCATCTTGGACCTGGCCTCGACACCGTCTTTACCTTCCTCGGCCTTGGCCTCAGCCATACGGTCACGAACACCGACCAGCTGTCCGTCGACGTATTCGAGGCCAGTTCGGACGCCATCCTCGATAGCCTTCTGGATCTGCTTCTTGACGAGACCAGTGGCGAGAGGTTTCAGGGTTTTGTACAGGAAATCGTGCTTCGAGTCTCGGATAGAGAATTTGAGGGAGGCGACCTTGGCGTGGACAGATTTAACCTTGAACACCGAAGTATGGTCCTTGGAAGAAGATACGAGCTTGACCGTCACGTTGACACCCTCACCACCGAGGATGAAGTCGGCGAGGCCAGAGTCACTGAGCCTCGGAAGACCAGTCTTCTTCCTGAAGTAGAAGGCGACGTCGTGAAGATCCGCCTGGATCTGGCTGAAGCAGAGCTCGACCTCATGTTCGGATTGGTCGTTGATAACACTGTAAGGCGAGAATTTGAAGTAGTTCTTGGCGGTCATGGATATGATGTTGGGGAGCAGGTTCTTGCCAGAGAGGGTGAGGTTTTCGATGACGAGGTCGAGAGCATCGTCGGTGTACTCGATACGGGGAATTGGGACGTAGCCGACTTGACTGATGACGGTAGGCAAAATGACCTTACGGATGTCGTCCCAAAGATGGGGTTTGAACTTCAGCGATCCTTCGTTATCGAAGAGGAGGTCCTTTGTGAGGCGAGCCCAGTCTTCCCCGAATCGTTTGTTCAAAGGGTCTTCGCCCATCTCCTTGAACCAGTCACCAACAGTCTGAAACCGAACATCAGTCGCACACCTTTTACGGCAAATAGAAGCAGACATACGCGGAAGAGGTTGTCGAAGTCATCCTTATATTTTTCATCGTAGAAACGGCGGCCTTGTTCGCGGATCTCGCGGGCCTCGTTGTTGCATGCTGGTTCGAGAACGAATCCTGGTTGGAGGAGGACCTTGCGAGCGTATTGGTTGACTAGCTTGAACCAGTTCCTCAACTCCTGGTCCCGATCCGCGTTATCATACAACCTATCCACCGCGGCCTTGCTGTGATCCATGCTTGTATTGTTGGCGAATCGTTCGAGAAGCGTCCTCAACTCCCGGGTCGCCTGAGTAAGGGGGGGTTCCTAGACACGAATGTGATCAATGGTTGTGGATGGGGCGCCAGAGGTAGCACACTTGCCTCGGCGACGTCCTTGGAGTGGGAGTGAACATTCTTCGCGCCCTGCTTGCCACTGATCGAATAGGTCTCGAGGGTGTCGAGTAACCACTTCAGGCTCGCCTGATAATCGTCGTGTTTCTGGCACTCGATGATAACTTTCTTGCCACGATAGATGAATTGCTCACGCCGTCCTTTGGGGAAGTACTCCTCCGAAAGGAAGGTCTTGAGGTGATCGTATTCCTCGCTGACGTGATCCTTATGTTCCTGGGGAACCCTGTCGGAGAGGCCGTTCTGTAAAGTGGAATGAGTGAGTCCCCACCGAGAAGGTAGGGCGTCCAGAAGTCACCTTCACCCCGCGGAATCTCCCAAATATGCTCTTGCCCTTGGTATCGGGACTGGAGGGTTCGTCAAGGGCGTCTTCAGGGATTTTCTCGTCGGCGGACTGCTTTACGGCTTCCTTCGTTCCGGATGCCTTCTCAAAGAAGCCCCTCTTCTTCTGTTGAGCGCTGGTAGAAGGGTCCGTGGCAATGCTTTATACATTGTAAGCGCGAGGCCACATGGAAGGGAAACGCCGGGGGCTCACTCCTTTGCATCAGAAATATGGGGATCCACGGCACCCCTGACCTCGGAGACCTCTTGACGGCCAGAATCGATTACATCACCGACGCCACGAACATCACCCTGTCTTCCCACAGTTGGCTGAGGAGCATCGGGGTCGTGTTTGAAGTTTGCACCAAAGGGCAGTTTTGTGTCGAGGATGGGTTTCTCCCCGGGCCCGGCCACACGGCCACCTTCGGTAACAAACTGGTCCTGAGGAGCGGAATGGTCAACCTTTGATAACTGTTCCTCATCGGGCCGAATCTTTTCTGCGGCCTTGACCGCTGTCTTCGCAAGGAGATCACGTCCGATGACGCCAAAGTCGGAAAGAAGCTTTCGAGCCTCGGAATTCGTCAGGACGAGATTGAGGAGGGTGCGTAGGTGTCGGACAGCTGTAGGCACGGCAAACATGAGCGTGGGGACGATAAATGTCGCTAGGAGCTGACGAACCTTCTTCCTTGTCAGCAGCGCCTGTTTGGTTCTCGGGGAGGATATCTTTGGGGTCCCGCTTGAGTTTATCGGTTTCAACGTCTCGAGTGTGCCAGATGAAGTTCTGGAAGAGCTCGTCGTCGTTCTTCTCGTTCACGATGACGCGGGCGGTCTCGATGATATCTTTGACGTCCTGAACAAGTTTGCGACCGTCGGGGCTAAGCTTGTCCTGGTCGACAGGGGAATGGTTGAGGACGTATTTCAGCGTATGGTCGATCTGAGCGTTGTCAGGTAACCTCCCATCGCGGAAGGCCTGAATTACGCCGTAGAGTCGTAGCTGGAAACACAGGCGATGTTCAAACACGGTCTACGAACGAAATGGTGGACGTGAACACACCTTACGATCGATGTCGGCAGCCTGGTCGTCCTTGTTCACTGGCTCAATGACAGAGCCGGGGGCAGGTTTCTCCGTTGTTTGCTTGGAGGCGGCGGGTAGTGACATTGTTCGAGGGGTGGGTAGGGTCGCGGAGGGAAATGGATAGGATGGTGGGAAAAAGAAGGAGTCCACCCCCCTAATTTATTGTCCTTGGGACTCCATGAGAGCATGATGACGTCGCACTTTGGAACCCCCTCTCCCTCTCGAGTGATGTAATCGATGAGGAGGCGATCGCCCCATGCGAGCGCTGGTTCGGCTTTGATCAAGCCTTTGGTAAACAAGTGACAACAGCTGACGCTCGTGCGAGCTGAATTTCTTGTACGGTGAAACTCCCCTCGATTCCACGGACAAACCAGACACCAGTCCAGGCATTCAATAGAGTACACCCACCACAAAGTCTAGGGAAATGTAATGTCCCAAGGATCGATTCGCGTCAAATCTCCACCATCTCTTGGAGCGATCCCAGCTGACGGCATGAATCCCCAGCAGACTGTATGTCCAGTGGATAATCGCGTCATACCGACTTCAATTGTTGATAGGTGTGGGGGAAAGGCCAAGGTCCAGAACATACTAGGCTGTAGAATGGAACAGATGACTGGAGGGCTCCGAACGGGGGATGCAGAGTCCCTCCTTGACGTAGCCAACGGCTCATCCAACCAGACTCAGCTCTACGGAATCGGTGCGCATGGCAATAGCCATCAAACTCTCTGGAGGCCAAACAAACGATTCCCGGGACTTGCAGCTCCCCCATTTTCCTCCGCCCTGCAAAAATCGCAAAGTTTTGTGGGGGTCACCTGCTATGTTTCCACGCGTTGGGAAAGCGCATGAACTGATGGAGGGAGCACGAGAGAAGATATGAGCCATGTTCTGTCATCCCCCTCCTTTAAAGTTTATCTTCGCCCCCCTGTAGGATGCAAAGTGAAATACTCTTCGGCCTAATCTCTGACCGTCACGTCTGCAATCACCCTTTCCGCCGTTTGCTGGCTCGCGCCCCCTCCCTTTGATCGCTTTGGCCTCTACGCCTCCCGTTCCCTGTTACCCGCCCCAACTAGCAACTGTCTCTACAACCTTCTGAACATCTCTCAGACGTTGACATACACCGGGAGAAAGTGATATGGTCCTCTGCTCAGACTGGCTATTCACGAGTGATCCCACCCTCTGCAACGACGCGGCTCACTTGATCCGCCTCACTCCGCCATCGCGTCTTTGCCAGAGGGTTACTACTGGAGCCCCAACGAAGGCGAGACCCCACTTTATCACGGTCTCACGGTTCAGTAATCTGCTGTAGATGGGTCCTGTTTCGTCAACCGGTTTATCAATGCTGAACCTGTATTATCCATGTTATACTAATACCTGGACAATTCTACCTCTGACATTTCGACATTTTTCGTTGCCCATGGCATGGTCGTTGAAACCCCACTCTCCTAATGAGCGGTCGTTGTGCCAACCATCTGGCCAATAGATGTGGCGAGGTTTCACGACACATTAGACCACCCGCGAAGATGGTAATCACAGTTACCAAGACCTTCGTCAATGCGTGTTCTTGAGGGCAGCTCTCATCCGAAGGCCTCTGGTTGATTTGTTCTGTAGTCGGAATCAAACCCGATCGCCATCATCGATAAGCTAAAGTTACAGTGCGAAGACTCGCGATCACTCTTCAATGGCTCCGAGATTGAGAACACATTTGGCACGGTTGAGTAGCTTAGGACCCGATTGCTGCAACTCGCCACCCGACACCAACTTGGTACGTGCAAACGATGGGTTGATGACACCGACGACATTAGAACACGACTTGTGGATCATATCTCATCGGGCGGCTGTCAAGGGCCGGGGTCAGGTTTGCGTGCATATTTTCAAGACATCGCGACACAGCGTCCGACGACCCTCTGGGTCGGTCATGCTGAGGATGTGATCGAGGACCTCAAACGGGATCGACTCGACAGGACCGCTCATGCAGATCAAGACCTCACAGCTCGCGCCTCTGACCACATGCGAGGACACTGACGCTTAAAATCTAAGCTGGATATCCTTACAACTCGTTTTTTCCCTGTGGGGAGAGCAGCGAAGGTGTATATTTTCAGCAGATGATCTATCTATGAGTACATTAGATACGAGGTACTGGTATGGCTGATCGTGAGGCCTCTGCCTCTTGTCGGCACTAGGACTTAGTGGTTCTACTTACTTTCCAACTCGATCCTTCCTCGCATGGGGCATCCCAAGGTCCCGAACTATAGTTCCTCCAGATTCAATCGGGACCCATGCAACTTTGTTAACGTTGGTTGTCCCTCCCTGGGTCGCAGCTGGCCGATGTCCTCACATACTACATCTCAGGTTTTTTGCCGCGCTTTCGCTTCGTGTTCTATTTTCGTCCGTTGGATTGGTGCCGTTTGGAAGTTGTGGGTACCGGGGAGCTTGCGCACGGGTATCAGTTCGGATCCACTCCGGCTAGTATCCGGGGGATACCAGAGGGTGGTGTTTCCCACGAACGCACCTCCTCCTGGAATTGTTTGGAAGCGTGCGGGGAGGGGTCACGTCAGGATCACGCGACCCAGACATGATACTCAGCGGAGATCTGGATATGTTGACAACGGCGAGGACGGCCAGTCCATTGAGTCGTCGTACTGGATCCGGAGAGGGCAACCCGGTAGATACGATGGGGTACAACGGACAAGATCGATGCGCTCATTCGCTTTCGACCGATGACTGCTTAGCCCACTGGGCCTCTCCGTCCATTTCTTACTATGGTAACACTGCTCGGCGTGTTCGTACCAACTCCACTCTATTTACAACCTTTGGGCTTGTCGAATCTAGGGTGGGTCGCAACTCAACCCTCCTTGGAACGTTCTCGGCACCGATCGGCAGGTTCAATCGGACTTTGAATTCTATGCTGACGTCGTCCTGAGCCTTACTCCTTCACACCTCAATGAACTTGAAAGCCCCGGATGAAACAACTGCTGTGCGTGTGCTTTCGTTTCCGTGCGGAACTCGGGGGAAATATCGTCATCTGGCGTGGCAATGCCTTTGGATGGGCTTGGGTTCAAAGTCCGACGCCGCGGTCGCAGCAGCTTACCGGTCTTCCGGAGAAATAGGCGCCAGCTCGAACACACCAAAAAACTCTTCAGATGACGAGGGTGTTTCACCAAGTGCGTGTCTATCAGCGGCATCGCATTGAACGGACGGAGAGGCCAGGAGCGGGTTGAAAGCCTTGCCAGTTTTCAGCGGCGGCAGCGGCCCGGTAGATCACGTGACCTGGAACTCGCTCTCATCCCGACTACCGTAGGTGACCTTGTTTTTTATATACATCTGCAATTCACGACCTTCGAGTGCGGGAAGACCAATCGTAGGTGGAAAACGTTCCTGGCAACTCTCAAATGAGCAGTAGAGCTTGAGCGTTGAAGACCTACTCACGCGCAGTCAGACGATCGGTCGAAGTCGATCTCGGTGCCTGTCACCGTCACCCGTGTCGAAGACAATAGGGTGAGGCCAGCCTTACTGGGGAAGTATTTCCATTCCTGGATGGAATCCTATGGAATCCCCTACCGGACCCGCCACCGGAGCTACCCTAACGGCAAATTATGGCTATCTCTGGCGACTATATAAGGATGGACGCTCAAGAGCTTGCTCTCTCATCCACTTTCCCTACACGATTCTCCAAACATGCACGACGAGCCCGTGCCTCCTGCTACCACATCGACCGGCCGTTGGAGACCGAGCGGTCTCACTTCCCGTACCGGGATCCCCAAGTCCGAGGGCCGGCCCGCGGCTGCCTCCGCAGACGAAGACACAACACCCCCTCCCTCCACTCAACGTCTCCTCCACTCTGTTCTCCGCAGGGTCTTCTTCGCTGTCCCCTTGATCATCCTAATCTTCATCATCATCTTCCTTCCTGTGGCTCGGTTCGTTGCCCTCCAGGATGTACGGTCGATAAATGATCGGATTCTCTCGAATTGGACTGGGGTGAGTGGCTGTTCCCTCCATATGATTAAGTAAGCATTGATAACGACCGTTGCTACTGACGCAGGTGTTGATACTCGGCCATGGCATTCAACTAGACCTGGATGCAGGCGTGTTATCCATTTTATGGGGAGTCGTCGTCTGTGGTGCGAACACCACTTCTGTCGATCCATTCTGGGATGCTCGCATCCCCGTCGGGTGCAAGCCGTACGAGGAACCACTTGTCGTGCACCTTAACGAGTACGTCCAAGTTCCGTCGACTGTCCAGTCACCTCTTCTATCGCTTACCCTTGACTCCCAGCCTGTCCAACCCAGTCTTCTCCTCCATCCCACACACTCAGCTCATCAGCAAACGGGTGGGGTGAGTGACAGATGTTCCTTTCCAAGGCTACCACGCTTACGTTTCATACGCGTAGCATCTGGGACCCACCCATGTTCATCGCGGAACACAGGTTTGACAAGTATGGCAAAAGGAACCCCACTGAAAACCTCATGGTCCCATTCCAACGTTATAGCTTCAACGCCTTCGTGGTCGCCATAGACCCTGGCACCAACCTCTCCGTCCATATCGACATGTTTGGCATCCTCGACACCCTTGGTGACTTTGTCATTCAATCTCAAGACGTGGTGGCCACGAGCGAGCTCACTTACGACTCTGGGAACGGGCTGGTCACCACAGAAGTTCAGTCCCGCCTACTACGGGCGGAGATCACGCAGTCCAGGATCGCAAAGACGTTCGCGATCTGCTTGTTTCTGGCCAACTGGATGGTGACTGTTGGGTCGGTGTACATCACTGCCCTTGTGGCTTCCAGAATGTTGGACGCCAACAGCATGCTCGCCGCGCTCCCCTTCAGCGCTCCCCTGACAATCCCCGCCGTTCGATTTCTTTATACCAATTCGCCACTATTGGGAACATCCATGGGTCAGTCTTGTGTTCCACCATCTCTGCAGCTCCGTTTCGCGTTTTAACCAATTGTCCCAGACGCGGTAGCGTTTTTCGTGCAGATTGCGACCGCAGGGTTATGCTCTCTATTCTTATTCGGAGTCTTGGCGAGTCGCCAATCTCCGTCATCGTCTCAGGGTAGGCTCCCTATTTAGATCTAATCAGCAAACCTCACGACAACTTATCTGTCCATACATACCATACCCGTTGAGTTTCCCCAACTTTTTTCGGACTCTGTACCAATCATGTTCCCAGGACTGTAAGGCCGGCCTTGCAGTCTCCCCATTTACCTCCGTCCTGCCACAATCATAAAGGTTTTAGTGGTCCCGTCACCCGCTACGTTCTCACGTGCTCCTTCCTTTGTCGTCGTCATTTCTCCATGCTCTCCCACCATGTCCGCAGTGGGACCGCTATGTTGGTGATTTTCCTCATCTTACGGACTTGGACCTCTATTCGACCGCTTCCGTCACTACATTTACACATTATACACTTACATATGCGACACCGCACAGTGACCGGAAAAGGAACCTAGGGTTTAAATTTACATCCCAAAGGCCAGTATTTTCACGGGATCGAGCATCGAACTGCGAAGTCAATGGATAGTCTCTTGGTGATGATTTCACCTCCATATTTCACTTTGATCGCGCATTGTTGAGAGAGACTGTTGTCGTAGATGTTCGAGGGGTATAGAAGCTACGCTCGCCACTGGTCGGGGAAGGGTGAACACAAGTTGTAAGAACTTTGTTTTGGATGTGAAGCCTCACGAACACTTCCCTGCGCGAAATTCTGTTGGGGAACCAACGTCCGTTGGCTCCGGGCCGAGACCTGGGCCCAACACTACCACCATCGTAGTCCCGGGGTGTCAGCGGGGAACTGAGTGAGTGGATAACGCGGATCAAATCTGACACTCCGAACCCGGGCGCCTGCCCTGAAAGTTTCACTCATCCACTTACGACCACGACGATGAACAGCCGGTTGTTGTTTCTGCGACGATTTGCCACCGGGAGGCACCGTCCAGGAGCACCACACACGACACCGGGTTCACGAATCTCCACCCTCCTTCGAGGTGTCGGGTTTACGGCATCATTGACGACTGCTTACGCCGTTGGGTCACTCTATCCCCCCGATCTTGCAACATTCGTTTCCCCTCGGGTTGCGCCCCTGGCACCCTTGCCCGGCACGCCAGAGGCCAAAGCGCATACGGAAGCCCTGGAAGACCGGTTACAGAACTTGCCACTTCTCAAGTCGTTGCGCACCAGGGAGGACACACAGGAATGGTACGAGACCCGCCCTTACACCGGGATTCCGGAAGAAGTGAGGGTGAACAATCTCACTGCTGGCGCACTGAGCGGGCCAGGGAAGCTCGCTCTGCGTCCCCTGATTCGGGCTAAGAACGACGAGAGTGAAACTTTGGGTTTTATCCATCTCGGAAGGGGTTTATGTGGCCACGATGGAATCGTTCACGGTGGTATGATGGCCACGTTACTCGACGAGTCGATGGGACGAGTTGTAAGCACCAATAGCACGTTGAAGGTTTTCGCTCACCGTCACCTCCTGCAGGCGTTCCTCAACCTACCAAACAACATTGCTTTGACCGCCAGTCTTACCTTGAACTACCGAGCGCCCACCAAGGCTGACCAGGTGTGTTAGTTTACTTCGCCCCGAAGCCCCTCGCTCTAAAACGCACTTCCCCTTCTCGTCCAGTTCGTTATCATCAAGTCTAAGCTAGAGTCACAGAAGGGCCGTAAGGCGGTTGTCTCGTCAAGAGTCGAAGACATGCAAGGGGCCCTTCTGGTTGAAGCTTCGTACGTCGCGCTTTCTCCGCCCCTTCTGCCCGGGCTCACTGCATTCCGCAGTGCCATATTCATCGAGCCTACATACGCAAACCTACTCAAGGCTCAGAGCTCTGTCGGTGCCGCGCTGGGGAAAAGGGCTGAGCCTCCCGTTTCTGCGCCCGCCTAGACGCCATACGTTTTAGACATCCCACCATCTTGCTGCCCGCTCACTCGGTCAACCCAGCCTTCGAGATTGCGAGACGCGACATGGAGGACAGTGTTTTATCTAGACCCTAATTGCATTTATGCCCATAGGTTCGAGTAGAAGTTACCACATTACATACATTAATATAACCGTACCTACTCTCTAACCGCTGGGAAGAGCCTGGCGGGGAGTCCATGAATATAACACACGTCGAACCATTCGTGTGAACCTACATACCGAGAGAAAAAACAAGGGAACTGTCCAGGGGAGGGGGGAAATCATCTAAAGCTATCACGAGGTGAGCCGGGAACAATCCCGGTGTCTAACAAAAATCCGTCCCACTGGTTCTCTGTACCCCTCTCTGCGGGGACATATGCGCTTCTATAGAGGGTGCCGTCGTCGTACACGTTTCCGTAAGCATCAAACGAGGGAACGATACCCTCGGTAGGCATCCAGGACACCGACGCCCGAAGGTTTGCTGGCAGAACAAAATCCGGGGCGGGATCGGGGGTCGTCGACAATGAATGGAATGGTGATTGTGTGGCAGAGGCGATCTGAGCCATCAAATTGAACTCTGCGTTGAGATCCGGAGATGGGGTCGGTCCAGGTGCACGAACGGCCGAGTGCTCATATTCTTGATCAAATGCCCCCTGTTGCGGTGCCTTCCAGACGTGAGACGCTTCGTCAAATGAAACGATTACAGGGTACCCCGCGAACGCCATGAGATCCCGTCCTTGGTCACTTTCGCCAGACGCGTGGGGGTCGTTATCAGCCAATGGGGGGTTCTGCCCCACTTTGGCGGAGGCGGTGAGAGCATTCTCTCTTAGTCGCACAAGGTATGGCTACAAACGAATGCGAGTCAAGTTTTACGTATGTCGTATAGCCAAGCACAATCAACCCACCAATGCAATCGTGGCACGCCTGGAACCTCTCGCCTCGCCTTTTCGGAACAGTTCCACAACAGAGCTCAGGTCCGCAATTGCGGTTCCAGCTAGGGTGCATCCTGGGGAACGGACGCCAATTGAACCCAAGATCATTGCAGCACAGAAGCCCTGAATCCATGGAAACCAGAAGTGGGGGTATACCTCAGGGTATTCCTCGAATTGACCCACCAGAGTTTGCGTTAAAAGGGAGGCGCACCGGTTCGCTGAAAGCAGAGAAGGAGTAAACTCGGTGGATAATGGGTTCGTTGGGTTCTCCAACAATGCTGCGACGAGGGCAGACTTGTGCAGGAGAAGGACAGCTGCGTGTGGGCGTTAGTGTTGACCATGTGAAAGCGTACGAAGGCGCTTACTGCAAAATTGGTATTGGGAACAAAGATAGCCCGACATGAGCGATGATGACTGATGTGGTCGATGGGATGAGAGTATCGAATTGAACGCTACAGGCGTTACGTCGCGGAGTTTCTGGCTGAGCTTGGCGATCTCACTATACTTCACGCTCTTCGTCCTTGTGACGTGTTCTAGAACAAGGAGATACACGTCCCTAGCCAAGCGGTACTTGAGGTCCCATACTAGGGTCGATTTGTTAGCGAGCTCACCTTTAAAAGCGGAGAGTTCACTCACGGTCAAGGCTCGGGTTACCACTTTCATCAGGAGTCACCTCTTCGGGTGCGGGAAGTTTACAATCGATGCAGTACGCGGAGATGCAAGAAGGACGACCGAGTACGAGGCACTGCGATGGGCGTGTTAGCGATTCCCGGGGTTCTGAACGGGAGTTTGTTACATGATTGATCTCCAGCGCATATATTTCCCAGAAGAGCCTCCGTCTCCTGTCAGCATCCTCTTCTGTCCACTGGCCGTCCCATTTGGTGGGCTCGCGATCTGAGGAACGTGAACAACTCGCGTCGAGTCACAGTGAAAACGGACTCACGAAGTCCAACCTAGGGAGTAGATGACTTCGGCGTCGGGGGTGTGATAAGGCAGACTAACCACTTACGCTAATTGCAAGTCGAATAGCGAGTCCAATATATGACCAACCTTCTTCTACGGCGTGTTTCCCACCAGAGTTGCTCGTGAACGCAGCCATGAGGGACACCGCCTGGATTGTATCCAATCGTGGGGCATCGAACACCGAATGCATAGACAACGCGAGTCTACCAAGTTGGTAATATCTGCCAGACTCGGAGAAATGGGTTCGATCCATCGATGATGCGATCGCGAAAATGAAGAATAGCACCGCTATGCTATGGGGTTTGATGGATCTCAGTTCCGCACCGGGATGATTGACAGAGTTCCTGCGTGAGAGAGCCGGGGTGAGGAGGTCTTGGAAGAGCTCGCCACGAGACAATGGCTGGAAGAACCAGGTATAGCCATTAACGTAGCCCTCGCACAATGACGAGGCTTTGGCGCTATCCGGGAGTGAATCCAGCAGCACGTGCATCCGGTCTTGGTAGCTATGGCCGTCCGAGATGAAGGGGAAGCTATGACCTGCCTCATAGCCTTTGCCGCCCATACGATCTGCAATAAATTCATCACCGGCCTGAATGAAGTCTTAGCAACCAAAACCAGTGGGAGGTAGGCGGGCCTACCAGTAATATGGTTTCTTGATTCCGACGTAAGCGATATGGATCAAAACACAGTGGGACGTAGTACTTACCTGAGCCGCCAGAAGGACCGAAATATTTTGCCCCTCCGTCAGGGCACTTGAAAAGCGAACCCGGTGTGGAGAGATTGTGATGGGTCTCAGGTTCGTCTTCATGTGAGTCCGTAGAGAGTTCTCCGTTCATCCCGGATTCCGGCCCAAATTTGATGGTGAGTAAATCGTCGGAGAGGAGTGGGTGAATCCCAGATGCCGTATGCTTGTTTGCGGCGGTTGCCAGGGCGTCCTCCAATTGGCGGATTCGTTGACTCATCGTAAGAATATGCTCATGAAGTTCTTGTGTGTCGGATAGGACAAAGCTACAGAAGTTTGGGTTGGTGACTGATCGACGGGTGAGAGCGACGCAATTACCGTGCTCCTTTCCCAGCGGTGAGAGTTCCTGTTTCAGACCATCAGTAAAAGATGAGGCGAGAATGGGACACTGGGGAGGAATCGCTGACCATTGGGACATAGGGTCATACAACCACGTCTTGTACAGGATCCGCATGGGACCTTTTTGTCACAACGGATACGACACCTATGTAGAGTGTAAGACCCCGGTTTGGATGGGTGGCGTCGGAAACATACCGCCTACATTCTGCGCATGAGACGTCGCCAAGGGCTCGTCTCCGGCGGAGCTCTGATTCAGACATGGTCTTGATGGACGCGACCCGTGTCCTAGTCGCGGACGTCAAGGCTGACGTGGCCATGGGAAATGAGGAGGGGACGTACAAGTGCAGTCATGGCTAGGAGGTCGTATTTGTATCGTTGCCGAAACCCACACGGACCCGGATTGACACCGTTGGGGAATTTGATATTCGGTGTTCGAGGACATGGCTGTCAAGAAGACGCCGATCCAGGAAGACGCTGTGCCAACAGCATGCGAACTGGGTGCCTCTTAAGATGGTACGTAGAGTCTACGTACCAACTATCGTATGATCGAGATGCAATCTTGCAGTGGTAATGGGCAACCAGATCAAACGGCAAGAAGGAATGTCAAACCGGGACATCTTTCCTCATGATAGGGGGTTGTTCCGAGGCTGAGGATGATCAAAGTGAGACCATAACTCCTCTCAGTACCTTGCTCTTGCATATGACCAGGCTAAAACGGCAATGGGCGGGCCGCTGGTCCATGGCCTGAGGGCACAACGCAACCATCCGGGTGGAAACCGAGGACCTGGGTAGTCAGTGCATGGCTTGAATGGAGTCACGTGAGA
>Ga0307511_10002044_pt1 | contig 21160 bp, 10 predicted proteins | sample 13_EM_MG_FD_200266 | JGI IMG/M metagenome (GOLD analysis project Ga0307511, IMG submission 200266) | Populus trichocarpa ectomycorrhiza microbial communities from riparian zone in the Pacific Northwest, United States - 13_EM | ecosystem: Host-associated > Plants > Roots > Unclassified | place...
ATCCTTGAACTTGAGATCCCCCGCATGCAGCTTGCTCCATTCACCCGGAGAAGCCACCCGCTGGTCAAGATCGATATAATCCTGGTTGATAGGATAACTCAGCGCTTCCTGATCAGTCTTGAAATAGCCATCCGTACTGTATCCCCAGATCTCTCCCAGTTGCTCGCCCACATAATGGCTGCTCAGAAGGTTGTTCGGATTATCAAATTTGGTGATCTTTGCCTTGTAATCCGACAAGGCAATACCGATACTATAGCTGAACCGTTTGCCCGCCAGCCGGCCGTCATCCTGCCATTTGACGGAAAGCTCAAAACCATTGGTGACCAGATCGCCGGCATTCTGCGTAGGAGGTGCGGAACCAAATACTGCAGGTAAAGTCTTGCCCGGGATCAACATGTTGGTGGTCTTCCGGCGGTAACGGTCATAACTGAGCTGCAGCCGGTTCTTCAAAAAAGAGGCATCGATGCCGCCATTCAGCGAGGCCGACCGCTCCCAGGTGAAATTCGGCGTCACCGGAGCAGGAGAGCTGAGCACCTGCGTCTTGTTGCCATCAATAATATAATTGGTCAGCGCGGAGCTCATCACCGGGACATACGGATACAGCACCGCAGGATTATTGGCATCACCCAGGTCCTGGTTGCCCAACGCACCATAAGAGGCACGTAACTTCAGCTCAGGAATAATATCAGTCAGCTTGCTGAAAAAAGCCTCTTTGCTAATGCGCCAGCCCCCCGACACGGAAGGAAAAAATCCAAATCGCTGCCCCTCCGGGAACCGCGAGCTTCCATCATAACGGCCATCCAGTTCCAACAGATACTTACCGGCATAGTCATAATTCACACGACCGAAGTACCCCAGGAGCGCCCACTCTCCGGCACTGCCATTCGCCGTTGCATTCGTAGTGCCCAGGTCTATCTGGTTAAGGTCATCCGACAGCAGATTACCCTTCGACAATGAATTGACCTTGAACTTCTGTACCTCCTCATTATAGCCAGCCGTCAGCTTCAGATTGTGTTTGCCAAGGCTCTTTTCATAATTGGCATAAAGGTTGACCGAATGGTGCTGGTCCAGGTTGTTCGTCTCCGACAACTGATCAGTACCCGCTTTATCGGTCTCACCGGGATATACCGACCAGGGGATCAGCGCCTGCCGCTGGTAGCTGGAATAAGGTACCAGCTGATAGGTATAATTGCCGGTAACAGAAAGGCCCTGAAGGATTTGTACATTGAAACCTACCGTATTGGTCAGATTGTAATGCTGGTTGCCGCCATGCGATTTGCCATTCTGAAGATCGGCATATTCATACGCACCGTAGTTATTCAGGTTGGTGCGAAAGAAATAAGTGCCATCCGGGTTCTTGGGTACATAGGAGGCCATGGCATGATTATAATAACCCGTAGGATAAGCACTATATCCGGGATAAGTGTAGTCATTGGCGCCAAACTGCGTATTGCTGGAGATCGTCAACCAGGGCGTGACATGCGCATTGATCTTCGCGCGGAAATTGTACGCGTCGTACACATTCTTGTAGAACCGGGTCTGGTACATCCCCTCCTGCCGGTAGTAACGGCCCGACAGCAAAAAATCGGCTTTATCACTGCCCCCACTCATGCTGAAATGATGTTCCATACCAGGCTGGCTCTTCCGGAAAAGGAAATTCCACCAATCGGTATTTCCATAATACACATACTGGTCCCGACCCGTACGGTTCTGCACCACAACGGAAGGCAGGGACTTATCGGTCTCTCTTTTCTTCATTTCCGCATAGTCCGCAGCGTTATAACCAGTATAACTGCTGCCCACATTGCGGGAAAAAGCCACATCAGCAATAGAGTCCTGCAGGAATCCATCGGTAATGAAGTCGGTCCGGGTGGTAATAGACTGAACATTGTAGCTGGTGCCATAATTGATCGTAAACCTGCCTTTTCTGGCCGTTTTAGTCGTCACCAGGATCACCCCGAAAGCGCCCCTCGCCCCATAGATGGCGGCAGAAGAGGCATCCTTCAGAACGGACAGCGACTCGATATCCTGCGGATTGAGCATATTGATATCACCGGGAGCCCCATCGATAAGGATCAGCGGGCTGCCGGTAACATTCGTGATAGAAGCGTATCCACGAACATTGAAATTGCCCGTGCTGCCCGGATGCCCGTCGCCAAAGGTGACGTTCAGGTTGGGGATGGCGCCCTGTAAAGCCTGTGCAGCAGAAGATACAGGCCGGTCGGCAAAGGTCCTGGCATCTACCGTGCTGACAGCGCCGGTAAGGTTGACTTTCTTTTGCACACCATATCCCACCACAACAACATCATCCAGAACGCCGTTCTTCTCCACCAGCCGGACCAGCAACAGGTTCTTTCCCTTCCCTTTCACCGTAAAGTCCAGGTACTCTCCCTTCTCATAGCCGACAGTGGAAAAATGGAAATCATAATGCCCTCCGGCATGAAGACCATGAAACACAAAATCCCCGCTGGAATCGGTCATCGTATTAAGGTTCTGACTACCGGACTTCTCTGTAGCCGACACCGTGACGCCGGCAAGCGACGAGCCCTTGACGCTGAGTACGGTACCGTGTACATCCGCCAGCTCGCTTTGAGCATAACTTCGTCCTTGCAGCAAAAGAATACATAGCAGGCATGCAATGCCCCTGAAGAGCTTTTTGGCTTTTCCCATTTGGTTATAGTTTAGTACTGTTGAAAATATTAGTCCTTCAGACAAGAAGCTTCCAGCGTCTTATCATACTGGACGGATTACCGGTTTATTTTATGATAAATCCGTCACCGGCGGCAATCAATGTCAGGTTATTGATACGTGTAACTGTTTTTAATAATAATTCTATGGCGTCGCCCGGCAGCGCCTGGCCGGTGAAATAGACATCCGAAAGAATGCTCCTGTCATATTGTATGCGAACATGATAGCGTTTACATAATAAATTGAGCACATCCGCCAGGGGAGCATTATGAAATACCAGCGTATCACCGGAAATCTGAATGTCCTTTCGTATACGGCTGGCATGCTCCGGTCTCGCATTCCTCGGTTCAAAACGGCTCACCAGCGATTGGTGCAGGTTGCTGTTGTACACCAGCTCTTCACCCGGTTGGAGATAGACGTCCTGCATCGGTTTGAAGGAAGGCCCGGTATGCCGGATCACTACTTTTCCGGAATACAATCTTACCTGGATAGCATCCGACGACCTCGTGGTCACCATAAAAGAGGTTCCCAGCGCGGTGGTAGAAAAGCCATTGGCATTTACACTAAAGGGTTTGTCTTTTTCTGCCGCCACCGTAAAGACAGCCTGGCCGCTCAGATAAAGCACACGGTCTTTTTGATTGTAGGCGAGTGAATCATAACGCAGGACAGCTCCCGGCGACAATATCGCCGTTGATCCGTCCGCCAGCCGGAGGGTCGATTGCCTTTGGGCAGGTGCATTGACAGCTATCAACCGGGGCGTGATTGCAGCAAGATCCTGTTGCTTGGTGGCAACGGCAGGAATCCCCTTATCCATTCTTTTCCCCTTATTCCATAGGATGAAGGACAGACAAGCTACCAGGAGCACACTGGCTGCCACCATCCCTTGTTTCCAGGGCCAACGGATACTATCGGATAGGTTGCCCTTCGCATCGAACCGCCCTCTCGCACCGAATTTCCGTACAGGAACCATCCCATCCGCTTTATCGGATCCAATGAATTTATTCGCTTCGATAAAAGCAAGCATCTCCGCGGGGTACTCCTCCGGATAATCCCCAATAGCAGAAGTCTCCGCCCATTCTTTCGTCAGGGATGGGTCCTGTTCATTCGCCAGCAACCAGTCCATTACCAGCTTCGCCTCCCTTGACGTACACTCTCCATTATAAAACCGATCGATCAATTCCTGGTCCGGCTGCATGTGCTGAAAATTGTTTGTTATATGTACACCGCCAAAGAAAGGCATCCCCTATCGGTTACATTTTGTTAACATTGGAAGGAGGGCGGCAAGATAACAGCCAGGCCATAATTCAACATCAGGAAAAAGAATCAGGAGAAAGAGAAAAGAACCAGCAGCAACAACAGGTCGGAAGAGATCAGCCGCAGGTGCTGATTGGCTTTGGTGATATGATTCTCCACCGTTTTCGTGGAAATAGAAAGTTCCTGTGCAATCTCTTTATTGGACAGGCCCTGGCGTGTTTTTAGAAGGATGACCTTTTTGCGGATGGGAGATAATTGCACCGTCAGTTTATCAAAGTAGTCTTCTGTCTCGAAACGGCTATGGACGTATAGATCCGTCGATTCAGCAATTTTCTCTTTTACATATCTTATCTCCCTGACCTTCATCCTGCTTTCCTGACGCAGATGATTGATCAGAACCGATTTGGCGATAATATACACCTGCTTTTCCGGCGGATGGGAAAGAGAAAGAGAAGAACGGTAATGATAAAGGCGGATAAAACATTGCTGGGTCAGCTCTTTGGCCATCTCCGGCTCACGGGTCTTCTTTTTGAAAAAGTTGAACACCCTTCCATTCAATTGGTGATACATTGCTACAAAGGCCTTTTCATCCCCGTTCTTAACCGCTAAAATATCTATTGTCTTGTTCATTGGGCTCCCGTATTTGCGAGCGGGAGCAAAATTAGAGATATCTAAAAGGCATCCGGTATTATCATTCCATTAACAATACTACCTTATGTTAAGCAACACTGCTATATACCCTGTGCAGCTTGTGATACTGCACATAAGACACCGCCAGTATCGCTAAAATGACAAGCGGGAATATCGTCTGCCCATTCAGACCATCGACCGCCCAAAGACTGATGAATGCAGCAATCAATTCTAACCCCAACCCTGCATAAGCCCATTCCTTTATCCGGGCAGATACCCCGGGAATGGTAATCGCCAGGCTCCCCGCAACTTTGAATACCATCAGCATAGACCCAAAATATCCGGGATAACCCAAATGCCGGATCCCTTCTTTCGCAAGCTCTGTCTGTGAAGTCAGGGCAGGCATAACGCCTTCAAATAAAAATATGATCCCTGTCGTAATCCAGTAAATAATCTTTAATGTTTTCGTTGTCATCTTGTTTAGGTTTAAATGTTTCACCAAAAATAGCTGCTCCGTCCATCTTCGACAATGGTTGAATACGACATTTTAGCGGGCTGTTTACGACACCCCCTGAAAGGAATGCGGAAAAAGTCTTCGGCCTCGTTCAGGAACGAACTCCGTTCGTTAAAGCAACAAAGCCGTTTCGAATGAACGAAACGGCTTTTGGTTACGTAAATGGCCATGTTATTGCCAGCCTGGATTTTGTTTGAGATTAGGATTCAGCGTTAATTCCTGTATGGGTATGGGGTAGAGATACATTTTATCGTCCCAGGTCCGCGAAGTACCAGGATATACATTGACATAATTATTGGCGTCTACGGTCACGCTGCTGATGTCGTAGGTATAGGTGGCGCGATATTGCGGCAGCAGCTTGATACCGAGGATAGTTTCGGGGTTATTGATCAGTGTGCCCGCGTGCCAGCGGTGGAGGTCGTCAAAACGAAAACCATCGGAGGCCAGCTCGACCCTTCTTTCCCTTCTTATTTCATCCAGCAGCACGGGAAGGGATGGGAAGTTCGAATTGGGATCTTTTACCAGATTGGCAATGATCATATGCGGCATTCCGACGCGGTCGCGCAGGACATTGATGGTATTATCCAGCACAGTCTGGGTGCATTGCCCCAATTCAGCCTTGGCCTCGGCCTCGATGAGCAAGGTCTCCGCATAACGGAAGATGAAGAAATCATAGGTGGATGCGTTGGCATTCCAGGCTGCCAGGCTGTTGGACCGGCCTTTGATAGGCATGTAACCTGTAGACGTAGTAGTAGTGCCGATGCGGGGTACGGTAATAAGATCGCCCGCCAGCAGATCAAAACCTCTTGTGGCTATTTCCTGCTTGAGACGCGGATCGCGATTTTGGATCTCATTCTCAATGGAGTCGTCGCCTTTATACAAAGGACTTAGGGAGATGGGCAGCCCGTCTGTACAGAGGTAATTGCGCACGAAGTTTTTGCTGTACCCATCAACGGCTTCGCCCAGGGCCCGGTCAACGCCATTCATGAGTATTGACGTCAGGTAGCGCATGGGGAGGATGGCCTCTTTGTTGGTACTGAGCTCATCCTGGATGAACAGGTTGTAATAGTCGGATTGAGGGCTACCCGTGCTATAGATACCGAACTGTCCTGAACTCATCAGCTGTTCGGCGGCATCCACGGCGCCTTGTAAATAGGGGGCCGGGTCGCCGGCGCCGGACCAGTATTTTCGGTAGGTGCCTTCCCAAAGACAGATGCGGGCCTTTAAAGCCAGTGCCGCATACTTGTTGATCCGGCCGGTCTGGGACGGAGTTACCGGAAGATGTGCAACGGCATAGTTCATATCGCTCAGGACAGAATCCATCACCTGCTGGTGTGGCGTCCGGGGAGCATAGAGGAGCGACTTTGACGTGTCCGTGATATAGGTATTGATATAGGGTACATCGCCAAAAGCTTTTACCTTTTTCCAGAAATCATTGGCTCTGAAGAAGAGGGTCTCGCCGACATAGACGTTTTTGATGCTATCGCTGAGATTGGCTTTTGCATAATTGGCCAGGAAGAAATTACATCTCCTGATCTGGGCAAAAGACCAATTGGTCCCCGTTCCGTTTAAAAGCCCTCTGGGGTCTTTAAGGGCGCCTGTGCCAATGAGGTCATTGGTCGTATCAGCAACCGGGGGTATGGTATAGCTACCAGCCAGCAATGCATTGATCGCTGCATTAGCCTTGTCGTCGGATTGATCATCCGCATTCACCAGCGTTTGGATCGGAAGACCGGTGTAGTACTGATTGCAGTATAGTTGATAGTCCGTTTCATTGACAAAGAAAGTTTCCGCGCTAAGATCGCTTAATGGTGAGCGGTTAAGGAAGCTATCCTTCTTACAGGCGGAAATGGCCAGCAAGAAAGTGCCTGTTATAAATAAAGAGTATTTGAGTTTCATTGTGTTGATCGTTAACTTTAAAATAATTCCTTTTACAGACCAGCCTGGATACCGAAAGAGATCGATTTGTTCAGCGGATAGGTGTTGAAATTCAGCACTTCCGGATCGTAATTCTTATTCAGGGAAGTAAAGGTGAACAGGTTCTGCCCGGTAACGTAGAACCGTACTCGTTGGATCTTCAGGCTTCTGGTCATTGCTGCTGGCAGGGTGTATCCTAAAGTCAGTTGTTTGACCCGTACGTAAGCAGCATTGAGGAGATATTTGTCCTGGGCCTGTTCATTGCCGCCGCCGGCAAACCGCAGACGGGGAAAGAAGGCATTGGTATGTGTCGGTGTCCAGTAATTGGTAGCCAACTGGGAAGGAATACTGTATTCGTCATCACGGAATGCATAAAATACATATTCGTTAGGGTAGAACCGCTGTTGGAGTACCCCCTGGAGGAAGGTCGTAAAGTCAAATCCCTTATAACCCAGGTTCAGACTAAAGCCAACCCTGTTGTGAGGAGTGGTATTGCCAATTAGCTGTTGGTCTCCCGGATCGTCTACGGTATTGCTGCCATAGTCGATCTTTTTATCTTTGTTCACATCCAGGTACTTGATGTCTCCTGCCAGCCATTTATAACCGGAGAGGGCAGAGTTGTCGACAGCCTGCGCCTCCGCATCCGTGGCATAGAAACCCTTGTTCCTGAAGCCCCAAAGATCACCTATGTGGGCGCCCGGGTAAAAACCCTGATTAGAGCCCATCCTTAACTGTCTGGTCGGATTATTCGGATAGCTGGTGATCTCCGTATTGGAGTTGTTGGCCCAACTGAACGTTAAGCTATAAGAAAGTTTACCGTCCAGGGCTTTGTCGCGCCAATTGATGCTGAATTCGTATCCACCGCTTTTTGCATTGGCAAAATTCCCGGAGGGTGAGCCCGTTCCCAATACGGCAGGCAGGAGCGTCCCCCCTACCAGGATGTCCTTGATCTTATTGAGGAAGTAGTCAAAGCTGCCATTCAGCCTGTCATGCAGGAAGGAGTAGTCCAGACCGATATTCTTTGTTTGGACTTTTTCCCAGGACTGGATCGGAGAAACCAGCCTGGGCGTACTGACGGAGATACCCGGCTGACCGTTGATCAGGTAGGGGACCGTACCTGCGGGCATGACAGCTATAGTAGGATATTGATTGAGTGAAGAAGCTTGACCGGGCGGGGTCAGCTGATCGGGAAGCTGGCCGTAGGAAAGTCTTAGTTTCAGGACGTCCAGAACATTCCTTGTACCCGTCATAAAAGATTCCTCTGCAATGTTCCAGCCCGCCGAGACCGATGGGGAAGTAACATATTGTCTGCCGGGCTGGAATCTGGATGTCCCGTCATAACGGGCATTGACCTCGAGCAGATACCTGTTCTTGTAAATATAGTTCAGCCGGGTGAAGGTCCCGATGAGGGCTGCTTCCGTTTCAGTCTCTGAGACTACCGGTCTGGTGTCATTGTTCAGACCGATAGTAGGTAGATTGGGGTCGACGAGATTTTTTGCCAGGGAAGTGCTATTGTAGTAGTGGTTGTATTCCTGGTTATAGCCCACCATGACCTTAACATAATGCGCCTTTGCAAATGTATTTTCGTACGTGGCGTAGGCATTGAGGGCTTTATAGGTATTGTTGTTCCTGGTCTCCATGACCTGTGATGGATTGGTCCAGGGGAAAATATCCAGGAAGGCGCCATTGTAGCCATACTCATTAAAGGGTTTGAGATTAGCCTTATCAAATTCGCTAAAAGAATTCCAGGTATAATCGGCAGTAATGTTAAGGTGATTCACTGGTTTCAGGATGATGCGGGCGGTACTCCAGAAATCATTCTGCTGATCAAGGTCCCGTCCGGACAGGGCATTGATTGCTACCGGGTTGGAATAATTCCCCTGACCGGCAAAGTTGCCGTCCGGATTACGTACAGGCATCACCGGTGGCAACCCCGATTCCAGCCAGCCGCCATTGGTAGGGCCACCCTGGCCGATACGTGAAGTAGCGGGCTGGTTGTTGTCGATATGGGTCAACGACAGATTCAGGTTAAGCGTCATCCATTTAGTGACATCGCTGTTAACCTTCAGCGAGGGAGTATATCGTTGGAAAACCTGGTTGGCCGTCTTTTCGAGCCCTTCCTGCCGGTAGTAACCCATGCTGGCCAGATAGGTGGTATTATCCTGGCCGCCGGATACCGAGACATTATGTTGTTGTTGTGGCGCCCAGCCGGGATAGAGCACGTGTATCCAGTCTGTATTCCCCACATATCTGTAGCGTTTGGGGTTAGCCGGATCCTGGTAGCCGGTGGGATTATGGGCGGGATCGGCCCGGTACGCGGCCGCCATGGTGGAGTCGGTGGACGTGAAAGGGGTAGTCGTATAAGCTCCGCTGGCCAGACCGGTACGGTTGGCTTCGTTGAACATTTTGATATAATCACCGGAATTCACCTGGTCTACCAACTGGGTAGGATGGGAGATCGTGTATGACCCGGAATAAGCTAGTCTGACCGGGCCCTTTTTTCCGGTCTTGGTCGTGATCAACATGACCCCATTCGCTGCTCTGCTACCATAGATAGCGGCTGATGCTGCATCTTTGAGAACAGTGACACTTTCCACATCATTCGGATCAATGAGGTTGGGGTCACGGGCGACACCATCTACCAGGATGAGCGGACCGGTGGGAGTGGAAGAGGTCGACTTTCCGTCACTGCTCAGTGCGAGTGTTGTGAGCCCTCTGACATTGAAGGTGGCTTTTGTCCCGGGTTGCCCGCTGTTCAGGTTGACGTTCAGGTTGGGGATCAACCCTTCCAATCCGTCAGCCAGGTTCACCATGGGACGGCCTTCCAGTTTGTCTGCATTGACAGTTGCGATGGCGCCGGTAAGGTTGACCTTTTTTTGCGTGCCGTAGCCGACGACGACGACTTCGTTCAGGCTGCTGCTGGCGAGCTTAAGCGTAATATTCAGCGACGCAGTGCCGCTGGCAGCCACCTCTTTGTCTTCATAGCCGAGATAACTAATGATGAGTACCGTATTGTCCGGTACTTCCAGCGTAAATGCGCCATTCGCGTCAGTGCTGGTGCCGGTCCTTGCTCCTTTTATCCGGACGGATGCACCCACCAGCGGTTGCCCTTTTTCATCTGTCACCTTACCCGTAAAAGGCGGGGCCATAACAGGAACGTCCTCTTCCGACTTGGTAATTACAATAAGGTGATTGGCCAACAAATTGTATTTGAAACCGGAATTGGCCATCAACTTATCCAACAGCAGGGGCACTTCTTCATTTTGGACATTGACGTCCATTTTCTGTAACACCGGTATCTTCCGCTCACTATATATGAAGTGATAGATACTCTGCTTCTCAATGCTGGAGATGATCTTCTTGAAATCGGCCGCCTTGAGATTGAGCGTCACCTTTGTTTGCGAATGGACATCCGCAATGACATGGAGATTGAAAAATAGTAATAAAATTAGCGTTAGTTTCATGATTAAGATGGACTTAAGCAACCAATAGCTGTCCCTTACACCCATTTTGGGGTGTTTAAAAAAATTCATATGTTTACTGAATTAAAGGTGAATAATAGCCGTCATCTGTACTAGAGATTCCGGCATTCCTAATCTTTAAGCGTTATCTGTGCGGGAATGCCTTACCAGGGGGTTCCCGCTTTTTTTTACAATCGTTTTTCTTCTTTCATATGCGTTGTTTTGGGTTGTTAATAGATATATACCGTTGAATCAGCTATCTTATAATTAAAGGGTTCGATCATTTTTAGTACGTCCAGGGCCTGCGGCAACGACTCCTTTTCAAAAAATCCCGTATACCGGTATTCCTTCACCCGTTCATTCCCAAATTCAATATGTACCCCATACCATCTTTCCAACTGGCCGGATAACTGGGCAAAATCCTTGTCACTGAATACGAGCTTATTCTCCACCCAGGAGGTCTCAATGATAGTCTTGACAGTATTCGGGAAATAAGTCAGATTGGTAAGAGAATACCGGATGCCTTTGCCGGCACTATCCAGGACAGCCATATTCGTCCCTGCATCCATCCGCCGTTTTATCGCCCCATTGTTTTGAACGATCAGTTTTTCTTTAGGCTTGAGAATAATACGGTCCGACGGCCGGTCATTCAACGTAACCTCTACAGAGCCACTGATCAGCGTGGCTTCGCTCAATGGCTCATTTTGATAGGATTTAACATTGAAGGACGTACCCAGCACCTTGATATTCATCTTATTAGAATGAATGACAAACGGATGGAAAGCATCTTTCGTCACGTCAAAGTATGCTTCGCCATCCAGGTAAACCTCCCGGACGCTATCGCCAAAATGGTCAGGAAATTTGATGGTAGTAGCTGAATTTAAGGTAACAACCGTACCATCAGAAAGGGTTATAACAGATTTTTTAGTAGGCTGAGTGGTTTTTTGCAGCCAATGGATGGCCAACACTTTTTTGCTAACGCGGGGAGGAAGAACATAATAATAGAAGGCAATACCGATCATTAAAAAAACAACGGCCGCAGCGCTATACCACACAGCCCTGGAAAATCCCCCCAGGGAAATACTCCGGATACGGTCATCACCCGTTTGGTCATCTTCCGGCAGGTCATTGTCCTGTTCTCCGGTATATTCTCCGGATGAGCTGGTTTCCCCCGCTTTTATCTTATCCGCTACCCTTTTGAACAGGACCGCGTTGGCCGCGTACTCCCCCCTGTCTCTCTCCCAGTAATCCTTTAGTATTTCTTTTTGATCGCGATATTCCTTATTCTCCTGCAGGAGCAAGCTCAGCTCTTCGCGCTCAGCGTCAGTGATCTCGCCGCATAATTCTTTCGTAAGCAGCCTTATAAACCGGTCATTCACCATAAAGCAGATTGTATCGGGCCGCTTCCTGCGGCTCCCATAAGAGAAGGGACAACGTTTATAGCGAAATTGCCTACAAGCCTGAAAAAAATAGTTTAGAAAAGCTTAAAAGGACGAGAATGCTTAAAATTGCATCATTGCCGGAGACACTGCGGACCGGGCTTCGATAATCCGATAAGACGAAACTTAGCTTCTTCATAGCCCTGAAAAGTTGAGTCTGTACCGTCCTGGGCGAAATATTCAAAATTTCGGCCACTTCCTTGTATTTGATCCCGTCTTCCTTTATCAACCTGAAGATGATACGGCATTGCTGCGGAAGGGCCTCTATGGATTGCTCCATTTTGAACAGCAGTTCCTTCTTTTCGAGCTCTTCCTGGGGATTAAAAGTCTTAACGAATTTTGTCTCATTCGTATCCTCTATCTGAACAAGGTGTATGTGCGAGTATTTTTTAAGGTAGTTTAAAGATTGATTCTTAACCGCTACAAATAAATACGTATCCATATTCTGTACGTCGGTAAGGCCTTTCCTGTTCATCCAGCATTTGACGAATACATCGGAAACGATCTCTTCGGCCGCCTCTTTCTGATGAATATACATCATGGAAAATCTGATCAGCGACGTATTTAATAAATGAAAAAGGGATTCAAATGCCTTGTCGTCATCATGAATACTGATGAGTCTCCAAAGATTTAAAATATCAATTTTTTTATCCTTCAAAACAGTAAGTAATGTATTTGCCCTTTCCTTGAGTAGCTACTAAACTTAATAAAAGTATAACAATTACACCATATTGGAATTAAAAAAAATACTCCTTCAAATTTAAAACAGGCAACTTTGAATAATTATTTTATCGGACCGTGTAGGCAATCTGGCCTGAAAAATTGTCTACGTTTGCAGAGATGAAAATAAATCTTACACATACGGCCTTCCTTTTTCTGTCAATGGCATTCAGCCTTTCCGCCAATGCCCAGGCTGATTCCCGGCCCCCGGTCCAATCCGCCCCCCGGTATCCTGTCATACCGTACCCAACTTCATTAACCCCTGCCGATGGCGAATTTATTATTACCCCGGCTACCCCCATCGTTCTGCCCGCCCGGCTCTTGTTCGAAAAGGAAGCAGCCGAACTCAACCGGTTTTTTATAAACAGCTTCGGCCGGCCGCTAAAGACGGTCCAGGCGGCAGGCAAGTCCCCGCAATCGGGCCATAGGACAGGCCTCCCTTTCATCGAAATGAAATACGATGGCGGCATTACAGCGGAGGAAGGTTACAAACTCGTTATTACAGGACGACAGGTCCTGCTCTCGGCCAGGACAACAGCAGGCATGTTCATGGCCGTGCAGACCATCCGGCAATTGCTGCCTGCCGGAGCTGAGGGTCCCGCCCTTCATCCGGTCAGTCAATTGACGCTACCAGCAGTCACCATTCAGGATGCGCCAGCCTATGCGTGGAGGGGGATGCACCTGGATGTATCCAGGCATTTCTTCTCCATGGCTTATCTCAAAAAGTTTATGGATGTAATGGCCCTGTATAAATTTAATAAATTTCACCTCCATCTGACCGACGACCAGGGCTGGCGGATCGAGATCAAAAAATATCCCAAACTAACCGAATACGGAGCATGGAGAACTTTTAACAACCAGGACTCAGCCTGTATGAAAAAGGCCGTTGACAACCCGGATTTTATCATCGATCCGGCACACCTCCTCCAAAAAGACGGGAAGACCCTTTACGGCGGCTTTTACACCCAGGCCGAAATGAGGGCGCTGGTATCCTATGCCGCCGGAAAACACATTGATATCATTCCCGAAATCGATATGCCGGGCCACATGATGGCAGCGATCAATCAATACCCCTTTTTAAGCTGCGATGGCAGCAGTGTCTTCGGCAAACTATTCTCCACACCGATCTGCCCCTGCCTGCCTGCCACTTTCCAGTTTGCAAATGATGTATATACCGAGATCATGGACATCTTCCCCGGCACGTATATCCATATCGGCGGCGATGAAGTAGACCGCTCCCTATGGGCAAAATCGGATGAATGCAAGGCCCTGATGCAAAAAGAAGGGCTTAAAAATACAGCAGAACTACAAAGCTATTTCATTAACGACATGGAGAAATTCTTCAATTCCAAAGGCCGGAAAATGATCGGCTGGGATGAAGTGCTGGAAGGCGGTGTCAGCAAGACAGCGGTCATCATGTATTGGCGTACATGGGTGCCCAAAGCTCCCGTCGAAGCAGCCAGAAATGGCAACAAGGTCATCATGACGCCAGGCAATCCCCTGTACTTTGACGCTGCCCCGGATAATAATTCCTTGCCCGCCGTTTACCATTTCAATCTTATCCCCAAAGGCCTGACGGATGCCGAAGCGGGCAATATTATAGGGGCACAGGCCAATATCTGGACGGAAATGATCCCTTCCGAAAACCGGGCGGATTATATGTACATGCCCCGCATGACCGCCCTGGCCGAAGTCCTGTGGACCCATCACCAGGATTATGACTCCTTTCTCCGACGCTTACGCTCCAATTATGACAGGCTGGATGTATTGAATATACATTACCGCCTGCCCGACCTGCCTGGTCTATTTTCTCTGAATGCATTCACCGGCCAGGATACCTTATGGATCAAATCCCCCCTGGATAGCCTGACAATCCGGTATACCACAGACAGCACCGTCCCCACTATACATTCAGCCATTTTAAGCACGCCGCTCATCATCCGCCAAACACAATGGGTCCGCGTAGCAGCCTTCCGGCCAAATGGCTCCAGGGGAGATATTTATACAATGCAATACCAGCAACAATCGCCTGCCCCTCCTGAAACGCCTGCCCGGGTAAGCGATGGATTAACCTGCAGCCAGTACAAAGGCAGTTTCAAATGGACCACGAACATGCCCGATACAAAACCGGATACGGTAGTAACCGTTCAATCTATTGAAGTCCCGAAAGCAGCCGAAGCTCCTGCTTTTGGCTTAAAATATCGGGGTTACCTGGATATTCCACAGGATGGCATCTATGGTTTTTACCTTACCTGCGATGACGGCGGCACCTTAAAGATCGCCGGCAGAGAGGTTATCAATAACGATGGCAATCACCCCCCTTTCGAGAAGAACGGCCAGGTGGCGCTAAAAAAAGGATACCAGCAATTCGCGCTTGATTTTATCGAAGGCGGCGGCGGTTATACGCTTCAGTTAAAATACAGCGTCAACGGATCGGAACCCCGGGATCTTCCGGCACAATGGTTAAAAAATTAAGCGGTCTTTTTATGATACAACGAATAGTACTTTGTCTCTCAATGATAATACCCGGCATCGCCTTTTCCCAAGCCCCACCCAAGCCCTACGGCGTCCTGCCGACAGCCAGACAACTCGCCTGGCACGAAATGGAAATGTACTGCCTCATTCATTTCGGGGTCGATACCTATACAGACAAAGAATGGGGCTATGGCGACGAAGATCCGGCCATTGTCAACCCCATTGATTTTGATGCTACGCAGATCGTCGGAGCCGCCAAAGCCGGCGGATTCAAAGGAGTCGTCATCGTTGCCAAACACCACGATGGCCTTTGCATCTGGCCAACGAAGACCACCGAACACAATATCACCAAAAGCCCCTGGAAAAACGGCAAAGGCGATATGGTGAAAGAATACCAGCTGGCCTGTAACAAGCTTGGCATGCGACTGGGCTTGTATTGCTCGCCCTGGGACCGGAACAATGCCCAATATGGAACGCCTGCTTATGTAAAAATCTACCGGGCCCAGATAAAAGAACTATACACTGGCTATGGCCCCCTGTTCATGTCCTGGCACGACGGAGCCAACGGCGGCGATGGCTATTATGGCGGTACACGCGAGACAAGAAAGATCGACCGCACCAGCTACTATGGCTGGGATACCACCTGGGCCCTGATCCGCCAACTACAGCCCGGCGCAGTCATTTTCGGAGATGTCGGCCCCGATGTCCGATGGGTGGGGAATGAAGAAGGACATGCCGGCACGACCTGCTGGGCTACCTATACGCCGCAGGCCCCCGATCCCGGTAAAAAACCGGCAAACGGGTACAACAAATATTGGGAAGCTACCGAAGGCACCCGGAATGGTGAATTCTGGCTGCCGGCCGAATGCGATGTGCCCTTGCGACCGGGATGGTTCTACCACACCTCCCAGGATGAACAGGTAAAATCACCCTATCAGTTGCTGGACCTTTACTATCTCAGCGTGGGAAGGGGCGCCGATCTCGACCTGGGGCTCGCACCCAACAGGAAAGGACGGCTCGATCAGCGGGATGTGGCTTCCCTGCAAGCATTCGGCAATCTGTTAAGACAGACATTCGGAGCCAACCTGGCCAACGGCGCTTCCTTTACCGCCAGCAACATCCGCGGTAATAACAGTCAGAAATATGGTCCTTCCCGGCTGGTCGATCAGGACCGGTACAGCTATTGGGCCACCGATGATTCTGTTACACAGCCACAACTGGTTATTGACATGGGCAAACCAACCACTTTCAATGTAATAAGGCTGCGCGAAAACATCAAGCTGGGACAACGCATCAGCTCCTTTACAATAGAGGCTTACGAAGACGGACAATGGCGGCCAATCGGCGCAGGTACCAGTATCGGAGCCAATCGCCTCGTCCGGTTGCCACAAAACGTCGTGACCGCCAAAGTGAGATTATCCATCACCGGTTCCGCCGCCTGTGTCGCACTAAGCGACTTTGGCTTGTTCAAAGAGCCTGCCCATAACCAGACAAGTGAAACACCCACCCAGACCCCGGGCCTGTCGAAAGCAGGCTGGCGGGTGATCATCCCCTCGCCATCTGCCAACAACGCCATCGATGGCGACCCTGCGACAATATGGAGCACCCTCCAACAGGACACGGCAGCCATCGGGCAATTCCCACAGGACATCGCCATCGATATGGGCAAAACCCAAAAGATAACTGCATTTACGTACCTGCCCCGGCAGGATAAGCGAACGGAGGGCATTGCTGACAGGTATATTTTTTATACCAGTAACGACGCCATCAACTGGCAAACAGCGACCGAAGGGGAATTCGGAAATATCAGATCCAATCCCCTTGAGCAATCAGTACCCCTCAGCCATCCGGTAAGCAGCCGGTATTTCAAATTCTCCGTCCTGCACGTAGTGGGTGGCAATGGAGTAACCGTTGCTGAGATTGGGGTGAAGGTCAATTAAAGACACTCAGGTCCCAGTCTTCTTTCCAGGGGATCGTCACCGTATCGTCCTTCCATTCGATAGGCAGCCACAAATAGCGGCTGTCTTTCAGATCCCTTGGATTCCACCGGTCTGCAATAAAAATAAAATTGCCTTTTTTCCCGGGCGCAGGCAGCACATAAGTAGATTGCCCGCTGAACGTAAGATCGGCATTCTCACCCCGCATCGGATTGCCCAGCCATTTCCAGGGACCGAATATCGACGTCGAGGTGTAGAGACTGGCCTTATTCGGCGCCCAACCCGTACAGGCGCTTGTTATCAGGTAATAAACCCCGCTGTATTTGAAAACAGCCGGCGCTTCCTGGTGGTCTTTGGCAATGAGACTATCGGCAGCCGTGACAGACAGATAATCATCCGACAAACGCGCAACACGCATATCGTAGTTCTCCCGGGAAGAATAGATATGATAGGCAGCCCCATCGTCATCGGTGAACAAGGTCATATCCCTGGACATATTCCCATTAGGCCGGAAACTGTTTACATAGGTATAAGGGCCTGTCACATTCCTGCTGACGGCAACAGCGGCCCGCGCTGCACTATATCCTTTTCCCTTCAGCTCAAGATGGAACCACATCACATAGTTGCGCGTCTTTTTATTGTAGATGACCTTGGGCCTTTCCATTACGCAGCCCGCCGTTATATCGCTGGTCGTATCCGTGGAAGGAGCCAGCGCCAGCGCCTCGAATTTCCAGTGGTAGAGATCGGCGGAAGAATAGACATTCACTCCCTGCGAAAGGCTGCCGCCCCGCCGCTCCCCGAACCAGTAGTATTTACCGTGATCATACAGGATCCCTCCCCCATGTGCATTGATCACTTCTCCCCCGTCATCCTTCCATATTTTGCCCGGCGTAAAGGATGCCTGCCCAAAACTAACGGCTGCTATAATCAGTGCAACCAGCAACGAAAAGAAATTATACATAGCCACTTTTTTTAAAGACGATCTAATAGAGGTTTATCAATTGCTTTTAATGCTGTCTGCTCCGGCCTGAGCTGTTCAAAAATCATTACTTCATTCTTTCCCTTTTTCAGCCATTCAGCAGGTACGTAAATGGTTTGCTGCGGACCAATATTCCAGTATCTACCCAGATGATGTCCGTTCACCCACACACACCCTTTGCCCCAGTCGCTCATGTCGAAATAAGTATCGCCAGGCGTAGAAAGGTAAAAGTTTCCTTTGCGCAGAACAGGAACTCCCGGTGCAAGCCGGCTCTTCTCAACGGCGGACTGGCCCTTCCCGGTTGCAGGCCGACCGCTCTTAACAACTATGTCATCGAAAGGAAGCGAATACATACGCCAGCCTTTCAACTCCTTATCGCCAAAGGTCACGTTCTCCGTAATGCCCTTTTTGTTTTTCAGCAAGTAAGGGCCGAAATTAATACGGCCTGAATTTTCTACCAGTATATCCAATCGCGCACTGTCATTTGGCAACGTAATGATCAGGCTATCCTGATTTAGTCTCCTGTCCAGGACGCCGACCTGCTTACCATCGATAAAGACAATCCCGTAATCCCGCAGCCCCCCGATCTTTAACAGGCCAGAACGTCTTCCCTTTATCGTAGTACGGTATAGGACATACCCATACGCCTGGTTCAGATCTTCAAAAGTCAGCGGTGTCGGGTTGCTCTTTGGATTAGACAGCAGATCGAATAGAACGGTTGCACCCCTCAGGTGGATGGAAGGGATGGTGATCGCCCGTTTTGTCGCAGGCACCCCCGGAAGGCTCTGCCCCGCAGGTAAATGTTTTTGGATCACCTCCCGGAACTGCATGAATTTATCCGTAGCATTCCCGGCTTCATCCAAAGGCGCATCATAATCATAACTGCTGATCTGGGGCTCATAAGGAGTGGAGTCTTTAAAATTGGCGCCATTCATAAAGCCACGGGTAGTGCCGCCATGGAACATATACATATTGATGGAAATACCGGCAGATAACACAGCATCCAACCCCGAAACATATTTCTCGGCCGGAACAGTATGATGTTTCGTTCCCCACCAGTCAAACCAGGCAGGATACCACTCGGCAATATAGAAGGGGCCTTTACCGTCATGATTGGCACGAACCAGTTCTTTTACCCTCGTTGGATTATCTACCCCGTTGACAGCCGGCAACAGACCCGGCAGGTGACCTTTTGCAACATCAGGAGCAGGATCGCAGGTATACAACAACCCATCAAAACCAGCCTCGATGAACATCTTTCGGTTAATGTCCAGATATTCGACATCGCTGTCGTAAGAACCATATTCGTTCTCTATTTGTACCATGAGAATATTACCTCCATGGTTCACCTGCAGAGGCGCCAATTGTTCCCCTACCGCCTCAATGTATTTTTTATATTCCTCCAGGTATTTCGATTCTTTGCTGCGCACTACCAGCCCCTTCTCTTTTTGCAGCCAGTAAGGATAACCGCCGAACTCCCATTCGGCACATACATAGGGGCTCGGGCGAAGCACTACCCAAAGCCCCTCCTGTTGCGCAGTTCTTACATAGGCCGCAATATCGTTATTCCCCGAAAAATCAAACTGCCCTTTTTGCGGCTCATGCACATTCCAGAACACATAGGTGCCAATGGTGTTTATACCCATCGCTTTTGCCATTCTCATACGGGCCCGCCAGGCCTCCCGGGGTACCCTCGTATAATGCATCTCTCCGGATATCATCTGAAAAGGCTTCCCATCCAAAAGAAATACCGAATCGCCCAACGCAAATTGGTGTTTCACAACCGGAACCAGCTTCCTCCTCTCAGGAGAGCCAGGCTCCAGGCCAATCCCCCTGCCCAGTGCCGGAGAACCTGGCTTCACCTTCAACCCATCCAATGATGGAAAGCCGCCCATCCCCATAACAGGTTCCTTCTTGAATCCGGGATCGGCCAATATAGCATAAGGGTCCCACGGCCTGTTCAACTGCTCGCCGAAATAAAGATTATTGCTAAACCAGACATGGCGGCCCTTTGCCAAGGCATAATCACCCGTCCCCTTTACATAGAAAATATTATCGTTAAAAAAGGTACTGTCCGCATAACCATCCCAATTACCAAACTCGACTATCGTGCTGTCCAGTCCCCCTATCCGGCGCGGCACATAAATAATGTTGTTATAAATATGGGTATTGACAACAGGCCCCGTTATATGAATGGCCGGAGAAAAACCCGCATGCTTTCCCGTACTGCGCAAGCCGTCATTTACGCTGACATTATAGCGGATAATAGTCCCCTGGGTGCCGATGCTGCCCGGTAGCCCGGCGCTTCCATCATTACAGATCAATAAAAAGCCCCCCTCATTATCATGGCTGTAGTTATGCTGGATGACCGTATTCCGGCAGTTCCAATCTGCATCGAAGCCCTGACCATCCCAGGGAGCCTTATGGCCGCTGACTTCATTATACTGCACCAGGGTATTATCACAGCTCCAGGGCCAGATGCCGGCCGCCGATTCCCCATCGGGCAGCAACCGCGTTGAGCCGCGCATGACATTCCATTCGATCAGTGCGCTATCGCAGCCAATAGGAACGATCCCATCCCCGGGTACTTCTTCGATCAGGTTTTTACGGATACGCACATGTGTATTGGGATACCAACTCGCCCTGCTCCAATTTCCGTTAACAAGAATTCCGTTCCGCTCACAATATCTTACCGTGCAGTTTTCGATTACAATACCGTCAAACCGGGATCGCAGCGACGGCCCGGCGGTCTGGAATATGGTGCCGGGCCCTCCCCCCTCTTTCTTGACCAGGCTGCCATTGACATCATGCACATCGATGTTATCCAGGCGGATGGAATGGGCAACTCCGAAGTCTTTTATCTGGACCAATATCCCGGTTTTTCCCGCCTTTCTTTCCGCTCCGTAATTGCTGACATCCAGGTTGCTGACTTCTATATTTTCCGTATTGAAGATCGTAACAGCCGAATGGAACAGACCATTTCCTTCGATACGGGGCTTGTCCCCGGACCCGAACCGGTCGATCCGGATCCTACGGTTCTTCGCCATCTCCCGGCCCGCCTCTCCCCCTCTGCCCACAGCTTCCATGCCCTCTCCCCCCCTGCCCACAGCCCCCCCACGACTCTTTATCACCAACTGCCCCTCATA
>Ga0307511_10002045_pt1 | contig 21150 bp, 18 predicted proteins | sample 13_EM_MG_FD_200266 | JGI IMG/M metagenome (GOLD analysis project Ga0307511, IMG submission 200266) | Populus trichocarpa ectomycorrhiza microbial communities from riparian zone in the Pacific Northwest, United States - 13_EM | ecosystem: Host-associated > Plants > Roots > Unclassified | place...
ACCGTCCTTGCTTCACCAGTGCCACCACCTTCTCTCTCAACTCCTTCGGATACGGCTTTCGGTATCTCGGCATCGTGGATCCCCCCAAATCTTCAGGTGTCCACGAAATCGGGGCAACTCCAACCAAGCAACTCGGCAACCAAGCAACTCAGCAACCAAGCAACCAGCCACCGAATAATGCTCCTTCCACAACGGTTCTCTCGCCCGTCCCATGGCCTACTACAGCGACCATGCCCAGCAGCTCAAACGTGATCTGGCGGCCGAGGTCCCGACCGAAGAGTTAAGGGTCCTGCATGCCAAGCGGCCGCTGCTGCACGCGCTGATCGCGTTCCTCAATGTTGCGGCTCTTGTCGGAGCCGGGATAGCCATCGTTCACTTCGATCGCTGGTACTTCTGGCTCCCGTTCGCGTTCGTGGCCGGGTTCGCCGTCTTTGACTTCACTGTGCTGCTACATGAGGTCGTTCATCGTGCCGTGCTTTCGGAGTCGAGCGAACGCGCCTATCGCTTCCTCGGATTGCTCTACGCCGTTCCGAGCGGAATCTCGGCGTCGCAGTTCACCCGCTGGCATCTCGATCATCACGCCGCCCTCGGCTCGGACATCGACGATCCGAAACGCCACTACCTCTCGCCGAAGAAAAATGCTCGCTGGCTCAAGGCGCTCTACTTCACGCCCGCGCTCTTCCCGATCTACTTCCGAGCCGCGGCGAAGGAGACAGCCGCCTACGAGCCCGATCTTCGGAGACGCATCTCCCGCGAACGGCTGTTCACGATCCTCTTTCAGCTCAGCGTCCTCGCTGCCATCGCTCTGATCGGCGGATGGATGGTCGCCTTCAAGCTCTACATCGTGCCGGTCTTTTTCGTCTTCCCAATTGCCTTCGCCCTGAACCGCCTCGGGCAGCATTACGACATCGATCCCGCCGATCCCGCCAAGTGGTCGACGCTGGTGAAGGGCTCGTGGTTCTGGGACGTGGTCTACCTCTTCTCGAACTATCACCTCGAGCACCACTACTTCCCCGGCGTCCCGTTCTACAACCTTCCACGCCTGCAGAAACTGTTGATGCCGTTCTACGAAAAGCGCGGCATGACGCCGCTCGGCTACGGCACGCTGCTGTGGGGCTGGCTGGTGCTTAACCGCAAGCCCCATGCGAACTGGGATGAGGGTCGGGCGGGTGTGGCGGTGGCGGCGACGGAGTAGGATTGTCGCGATGACCTCATTTTCAATCGACCTCGGCGATGACATGGCGAGGGCGCTTCGCGAGATCGCCGACGTGACATCCGAATCGCCGGATGCTCTTATTCGTCGCGCCGTCGAAGAGCTCGTTGCGGATTACGTTGACGGCCGGATCGCGATGGAGCGGCTCGCTGATCGTTCTGATCCGATCATCTCGTCTGCCGAATTGCGACGGCGTCTTGCGGAAGATTGAGTACAAGGCGTCCGTAGGTCGCGAATTACGCCGCCTCGATCGTCGAGCCGCGATACGCATCCTCGACAAGATCGAGCAGGAACTAACCTCTGACCATTTGAAGCCGATTCCGCTGAGTGGGTCCTTTGACGGCTTGTACAAACTCCGTGTCGGCGACTATCGCGTGATCTATGCGTTGTCAGCCGATTCTGTCTCCGTGCTGCGGATTGCCCATCGACGTGAGGTCTATCGATAGTTCTCGTCCTACAACAACCCCGTCAACACCAGATCCGCGATCTGATCCGCGCTATCGGCAAGGTTGTACTCCTTCTCCGACAGAATCCACGACGTCACCATCTCATCGAGGATTCCGAAGACCGCTTTCGCCCCGAGCTGTGGGTGGATCGTGCGACGGAAGCTGCCATCCGATTGGCCGTGCTCGATCATCTTGCGCAGCATGTTGAGGTAATCGGCTACCTCCTGCTGCGAGAGAAGGCTCATGAACTTGAGGCTGTGGCGCAGTTCGACCTGGGCCACGATGGCCAGCGGGCGATCGCGCCCGAGGGTCTCCAGATGGTGGCGGATGGCGATGCGGATGCGCTCCTCGGGGCGGCGGACGTGCGCCAGCGCGCGCTCCAGCGACTGCAGGTAATTTCGCGTGTGCTCGCGGAAGATCGTGATGAGAAGATCTTCCTTGCCATCGAAGTAGAGATAGATCGTGCCGTCGGCCACGCCGGCCGCTTTGGCGATCTCCGAGACTTTGGCGTTGAAGTAGCCGTTCCGCGCGAAGACTTCGATTGCCGCGCGGAGGATTCGCTCGCGCTTGGTCGTGCCGCGTGCTGTCTCGGTGGGAGGGGCGATTGTCGATGCGGGCCGGGCCATCTGAATGAATGCTCATTCAGTCGAGCAAAGTTGTCAAGCCAGCCGTTCACGAAGCTCGTCGACGAAGGCCTGATCGAAAGGCTCCCGCACTCTCGTATCGATGATCTCCATCACCGCGGCGCGATCGAGCGACGCGCTCACTGGATAGATATGCAGATGCAAATGCGGCGTGGCGATGCCGAGCTTGAGCAGGATGGCTCGATCGGCGCGCGTCGCCGCGAGGAGCGCCCGTTCGACGCGATGGTGGATCGCCGCAAAATGCGCATACTCCTCGGCCGTCAGATCCGCGATGTTCTCGACATGCGCCTTCCACACGACCATGGCGTGGCCGCGCACGGCCCAGTCGTCGTGCAGGATGACGAGCACACGATCATCCTCAAACAGCACCTCGCCGGCGGCGCGCGGGTGGTTGCAGAAAACGCAAGTCACAACATATCGATGATAATCCGCCGTCATGCGTACTCTCCGTTTCGGTCGCACAAACGTTCAAATTCCTGCCATCAGCCTCGGCACGTGGGGGCAGGGCGGACCGAACATGGCCAATGGCGCCTCGGTCGGTTGGAGCGGACACGATGATCGCCTGGCAAAAGCTGCCCTCGTCGAAGCGCATCGGCAGGGAATCACGCATTGGGATACCGCCGATGCATATGGCGGCGGTCACGCGGAACAGCTCATCGGCCAGACATTTGCCGAGGGCCTGCCGCGGAAGGATATCTTCCTCGCGTCCAAGTTCGGCTATCAGCGAGGCGGCGCTGGTCACTTCTACGATCCGGTGTACATGCGCGAGCAATGCGAGATCTCGCTGCGCGACCTGCAGACCGACGTGATCGATCTCTACTATTTTCACCACTGCGATTTCGGTCCCAATGACGAGTACTTCGATGATGCGCTGGCGGTGATGCGCCGTCTCCGCGACGAGGGGAAGATCCGCTTCATCGGTCTCTCGGACTGGGATGGACGCAAGATCATGAAGTTCATCGATCGCGTCGATCCCGACGCCGTGCAGCCGTATCGGAACGTGATCGATGACGATTACGAATCGAGCGGGCTCAAAGCGTGGGTCGAGGAGCACGACCTCGGCGTTGCCTTTTTCTCGCCGCTGAAGCACGGCCTTCTCCTCGGCAAATACGACCAGCCTCCCGATTTCCCCGAGGGCGACTTCCGCCGCGACATTGCAGAGTTCCGCGATCCGAAGTTTCTGGCGCGAATGCACTACGCGCGGGACGAGATGACGCGCCGGTTCGCAGGCCATCCCGAGCCGGTGATCCACGCCCTCACCGGTGCACTGCTTGCCGGCAATCCCACCGCGACGGTCCTCCTCGGGCAACGCAATCCCAAGCAGGTCGACGCAGCCGTTGCAGCGGGCGGCGACGCGTTGAGCGACAACGATGCGGCGTGGGTGAAGAGCGTCTATCGCGGGATATAATTCAGGTTGTGGCGCGACCCGGAATCACCGTTCGAAAGTACAAGATGGGCGAGGAGCCGGAGTTCGATGAAGACGTGCTTCGAATGACGCCCGAAGAGCGCATGGCCCTGCAGTGGGAAATCTCAAAGACGCTTTGGATGTGGCAGAGTGGCTCTACCGATGAACCGCCATTTCGTCGAGATGTTGTCCGCGTTATCCGACGCGGGCGCTGACTATCTCGTCATCGGCGCGCATGCGCTCGCCGCGCACGGCTATGCCCGCGGAACCAGGGATCTGGATATCTGGGTGAGACCGACACCGGAGAATGCAGCGCGCGTGTGGCGCGCCCTGGCCGACTTCGGCGCGCCTCTTGAGAAGTTCACAGTCGATGACCTCTCCACGCCAGGAACGATCTGCCAGATCGGCGTCGAGCCGGCTCGCATTGATCTTCTGACTTCGCCTGCCGGTGTGAAGTTCGACGAGTCGTGGCAGCGGCGTCTCACCGTACTCGTGAAAGACAGGGAATTCCCGTTTATCGGCAGAGACGATCTGATCGCTTCGAAACGCGCGGCTGGACGTCCGAACGATTTCCGCGATATCGAAGAGCTCGAACGGCTTCCTCAGTAGCCCACCAACAATCTCGCCGCCTTCTCAATCTGCTCGTCGCTGGACAGAAACTCTTCCTCCAGCGGCGGCGAATACGGGACGGGCGTATCGAGCGCGCCGAGGATGCGGACGGGGGCGTCGAGATACTCGAAGGCCTCCTCCTGAATGATCGCCGCGAGCGATTCGCCGATCGAGCCGGTGCGGGTGTCTTCGAGAATGATCAGGACGCGATTGCAATGGCGCGCAACGGCCAGCACTGCCTCGCGATCGAGTGGCGCCAGCGAGCGAAGATCGAGGACGGACGATTCGATACCGTCCTTCGCCAGTTTCTCGGCCACGCGCACGCCGGCGTGAACGTAGGCGCCGTACGAGATGATGGCCAGATCGCCGCCGGCGCGGCGGAGCGCAGCTTTCCCGATCGGAATCGGCTGCGACGGCGCATCGGAAAGTGCCTGCTTCACCTTAGGATCGCGATACAGCGCGATGTGCTCGTAGTAGAGAACCGGATCGGGATCGGCCGCGGCGCTCGCCATCAATGCGCGCGCATCGTGCGGCGTCGATGGCGCCACGATCTTCAGCCCTGGCGTCCGATAGAACCACGCCTCGGTATTCTGCGAGTGGTACGGCCCGGCGTGGCGCAGACCGCCCCATGGCATCCGCACCACCATCGGAACCGAGCCACCCCAGCGGTAGCGGATCTTCGCCGCGTTGTTGACGAGCTGGTTGAAACCGGTGGCCACGAAGTCGTTGAACTGGATCTCGGCGATCGGCCGCATCCCCGCCAGCGCGGCACCGGCGCTGACGCCGAGGGCTGCTCCCTCGGCCAGAATCGAATTGATGATGCGATCGCCGAACTCCTTCATCAGCGGCTTGAGGAGGAGAAACGCGTTGCCGTACTTGCCGCCGACGTCCTGGCCATAGACGAACGTGCGCGAATCGGCGCGAAGCACATCGCCGACGCCGAGCATGACCGCTTCGAGAAACGTTTTTCCCTTCGCATCGAACGGCGGCGCCTCTTCGACTGGTGGCAGCGCACGATTCTCAGACGCGCGTTGTCTCCACGCCTCGTCGAGCACTTCGATGTGAACGCGTCGCGGCTCGTCAGCGATCACGCCGACGCCGGCCAGATCGCCATCCGGCCACGGCGCGTCGATAACCGCCCGCGCTTCGGTCTCAACCAATGCTTCCGCCTCGCTCTGCAGAATCTCGAGATCGCCCGGACGAAGGATCCCCTCGGCTTCGAGTTTCGCCGCGTAGGTTGGAATCGGATCCTTTCGGCACCAGAACTCGTACAACTCGCGATCCGCATATCCGTTCTCAGCCAGCGGTGGATACGTCCACGACGGCTGCGGATCTTTGCCGAGGTAAAGCATGTCGTCGTGATGAGCATGGCCGCACATGCGCATCGCCACGAGCTCGATCAACGCCGGGCCCGAGCCCTCGCGCGCACGCTCGGCCGCCCACGTGAACGCGGCCGCGACGGCCTCGGGGTCGGTGCCGTCGATGGTGATTGCGGGGATGCCGTAGCCGATGGCCTTGTCGGCGAAAACGCGCACGGCTGACTGCTCGGCCTGCGGCGTCGAGAGTGCTGTCTGATTGTTCTGGACGCAGAAAACCGCCGGCAGTTTTCGCGCCGCGCAGGCATTGATGGCCTCGTGCCACTCGCCGAGGGAGGTTGCCCCTTCGCCGACGAACGTCACGGCTACGCGCCGCTCGTGGCGAAGGTTGAACGCCATGGCGATTCCCGCAATCGTGAGTGCCGGCGACCCGAGCGGCGCCATCGCGGGCAGGATCCCGCGATCCCAATCGCCAACGTGCAGGTCTTTGCCGTTCATCGGCGGACCGGCTTTGCCCATCTGCGCGCTCAGCACCATGCGCACGGTCGAGCGGTCGTTGTGCATCGCCAGCACCACGCCGAGGTCGCGGATCATCGGCGAGACGACATCGCCGCGCCAACCGTCATCGGATACGAAATCGTCACCGCGACGAAGGCGGATCGCCGCCGCGTAGATTGCCTCCTGCCCAAGGGAACGGAAACCCTTTCCCTGGAACGACGCTGCGCCGTAGCGAACCTCACCGCCGGTGAAAAACTGCTTGAGCCGGTTGTCGGTCGCGCGCGTGAGGATCATCCCGCGGAGGATCTCGAGCTTTTCCTCCGAGGTGAGCGACGCGGTGATCGCCTCGCGGCGGAGGAATCCATCGCACGCCTCCACGACCTCGGCTACCGCCAGATGAAGCCGCTCACTGACGCTGACGCCGGGCGTCGTTTCAGGAACAGACGCCTGAAGTTTCTGCGCCGCGCTGGCATCAGGCGCGAGGAAATCGGCGAGGGTCTGAAGCAGGATGCGTTGAAGCGGATCGCGCAAGGCATCGATGGCCGCGGCATCGCTCTCATCCATCGGCTGGCCGCCTTTAGCCATGTCGAGCGCAGTCACGGCAGGACGCAACGCCAGCGGATGCCGTTCGGCGACGAAAGACGCGAACCTCGCCAGCAACCCAGCGCGTCGCGCCGTTTCGGCAGTAGCAGTCATGCAACGGATGCTAACGCAACGTGGCCAGGTCGACGAGGTCTTGAGGCCGCGCCGACGCTTTCTTGTTGCGGACGAGAGCATCACGGCCGATGTACCAGACCTCGATGCCGCCATAGTTTCCGGCGACACGGCTTGCCCACGCCTCTTCGAACGTGACTCCATCGATCGAAGTGACGAGATCAATGCGATTCGGCGGATAGCCGAGCTGCGTCACGCGACCCGGCACAAAATCGTTGACGGTGAGGCCAAGAGCGCCGAAGCCAAATGCGTCGATCGCTCGCAACAGGCGTTCCGCATTCTCCGGAGTTGCTTCGACGAAGAGGTCGAGATCTTTTGTGAAACGCGGCTTCGCGTGAAACGCCACCGCGAATGCGCCGATGATCAGCGCCTTCACCTGATGTTGAACCAGAAGGTTGAGAAAGTCTGCGAAATCGCGACTTGGTGTCTCGTTGGTGCCCTTCATCGTGCTCCATTCATCCCGCAGATCCGCAATCAGCGCGACTCGCTCGTCGGGCGCGAAACCAGACCAGTAGTCGCGGTCGGCTTCGGCCTCCTCGGCGAACGATGTGCAGCGGCGCAGCCAGACAGTCATGTGTCGATTCTACGCGCTACTTCCTCCGCCAGAAGTTGACGCCGCCCTCCTCATAGTCTGGCGCAAAGTGCTCCTGTAGATACGCAAACACCAACGGCGCCCGAACGCGATTGGGAATCGCATCAACAGTCGTCGTATCGGGATCAGAAGGCATCAGAGCGAAGCGGATGCGGGGGTTGTGTTCGATCCGATTGATCACGTCGCGCTGCCGCTCCTCGGTTTCGTAGAACGCGACTTCGAGTTGGCGGATGGGACAGTCGCGGTCGAGCAGGAAATAGAGGTTGCCGCGGTTGGTGAAGTCGAACCAGGTCTCGTCCGGTTTGAGATGCGATGCGGCGTAGCGATGGACGATGTCGATGACAGCGGCGTCGCTGGCTCTCGAAAGGGCGCCCTGGGCGCGAGGGAGTCCCAGCTCCTGCCAGCCGCTTTCGAGCGGTCCGTGGGAGCGGCGGAGCGAGCCGGCGATGGCGATGTGCGATGTCGGCTGGGCGATCATCAGCGTCAGGACGACTGCCGCTGGGGCGAGCGCTCGTGCAAGCGGAAGCCGGCTGCGGAAGAGCCGGAAGATGGCGATCGAGATCAGCGGCGCGGCGACGAAAAGCCAGAGCAGATGATGCCGCTCGGCGTACGAGATGGCTGTGATCACGCCGTAGATCGCAACGATGAGGAATGCGTCGCGATGCGCGCGACGGCGCGGCGGCATTGCCGTCTTCGACGTGAGTGTCACGACGACGAGCAGCATCATCACCGGCCAGAAGATGTACCCAAAGGATGGTTTGTCGAGCAGCGCGCCGAGCACCTCGGGGAGGTTGCTGATTTTCTGCAGCGTGGCTGGCGCATCGTAGGGAGTCAGCGTGTAGACCGGGCCGAGCGTCGCGATTTCGAAGATGGTTACGCGGACGAAATCGATCGCGATTCCGCTTAGCGCCATCCAAGCAAACGCGACGATTGCGGTTGCGCCGCCGCCGATCGTGGCGAATTTCAGCGCGCGTTTGCGATCGTCGCGGAAGCGCAGCACGGCGATGAGAATCGTCAGCAGCAGGTATGCGCCGTGATCGAGGCTGGTGAAGATGCTGATCACGACGCCCGCGCCCGCTGCGATAAGCCAGCGCGGATCGCGGCGACGGATTGCGTAGGCGATGAAGGCCAGGGTGGCGATAGCTGGCAGCACGCGGAATGAGCCGCCGGCAGTGCCGAGGAGCATGGCCAGGAAGGTCGAGGCCAGTCCGGCCTCGGGGGAGCCGGTGGCGGCGGCGACGAGCGCGTAGTGGGCGATGATGATCGTCCCGGCGACGACGCCGCGGAACTTCAGGGCGCGGCCCAGCGTCACCGGTCCGGTTTTGAGCGCGACGAAGTCGAGCAGAGCGTCCTGCATGAAGCCATGCGGGGGGATGATGTCGCGATACGGTTTTTCTCCGCGCAGCATCTCCGACGCGGGAACCATGTGCTGCTGATCTTCGAACAGATCGGCGCGCGGCATTCCCTCGGCGGCGAGCTGGCTGGTAGCGCTGAGGTAGGCGTACGCAGCCAGCGGATAGATGACGTAGCGAAGCGCGGCGCGGAATCGCGCGCGCGTCGCTGGCGTGTCGCGGATGAGCGCGCGCAGAAGCAGCGGCGTGACGATGGCGAGGGCCAACGGTATCCATGGCGAGTGCCGCTGCTCATACGAGTTGAAGCTCGACTGCAGCGCCAGGCCGAGCGGCGCAAGTGCGAAGCACATCGCGGGCGGCAGTCCGTTCGCGCCACGAATTGCGACGATGCCCAGCCGCACCGCGAGCACGACAGCCAGCGAAAGCAGCAGCACCTGCTCGACGGATCGCGGCAGAAGATCGAGCAACGCCAGGTAGACCATGCCGAGAACCGGCAGCAGGATCAGGTCTTGCCGCGTGAAGTGCGCGTCGACCTTTCTTAGCGCCAGTGCGACAGCGAGAACGAGCGCCGGCGCGATCACTACCCAGGCCACGCTGCGATCAATGATGACGAACCAGAGGATGCTGACGGATGCCGCTGCGAAGGCGTTGCGCGCCCACTGGCGCGTGTCGTCGCGGCCCAGAATCGTCAGGAGCGGACGAAGAGCCAGCGTCCACAAAAGCGGGATCAGCATCAGGCCGAGCACGAAGCGCATCGGTGCGTGGGCATCGAATCCCATCGCTTTTGCGTAGCCGGGCAACTGACCCGGTGCCGGCGGTCCGAGCCAGAGCGGGAGCAGCGAGATGGCGATGGCGAAGCCCCAGATTGCGGCTGCCAGGCGGAGGAGAAGGTCGCGGCGGCCGGTCATTGCGCGTGCGCCGCCAGCCAGCCGACAATCAGCTCCTCGGCCCAGTACTCGCACCGCCACGGCAGTGTTCCGGCGATGAAGCCGGTGTGTCCGCCGCATTCAGTAATTCGAAATTCGACGGACTTCGACGCCGCTGCTTTCGCGCGCTCCAATGCCTCGGCGGGAAGGAACGGATCGTCGATGGCGCTGAGGCAAAGCGTCGGCGTGGTGATCGCGCCGAGAAAGTGGATCGAGCTCGATTGCGTGTAGTAATCGTCCGCGTCGCGAAACCCGTGGATCGGCGCGGTTGCGGAGTTGTCGATGTCGCGGAACGTCTTCGCCCGCATCACGGCATCGAGATCGACGCGGTCGCGCATTTCGGAGAAGTGTGCCACGAGCCGCTGCGTCTTTGGCCTCAGCGTGGTCAGGAATCGTTTGACGTAAAAGCGGGGAAGGAACCCTTTTTCGAGATGGCGCGAGCCCGCGCCGAGGTCGTAGGGGACGGAGAACGTTGCCGCGGCGGCGACGTCAGTCTGGCCGGGATGCTCGCCCAGCCACTTGAGCAGGACGTTGCCACCAAGCGATGCGCCTGCAGCAAGCAGCCGCGCCTCGGGGTCGCGCGTCCGCAACGTGCGGACGACAAAGTCGAAGTCGCCGGTCTCGCCGGAGTGGTAGAAGCGCGGACGACTGTTCGGCAGCATCCGGCCAACGTCTCCCAGGTCGCGCGCGCAGGAGCGAAAGTTGATGGCCGTGGCCGCAAATCCGTGGCGTTTGATGATCGACAGCATCCCCTGCATGTAGACCGAGTTGGCGCTTCCTTCGAGGCCGTGCAGCAGGACGAAGCGCGGACTGCGAACGTCCGCATCAAGATGATCGAGCACGAGCTCGTCGCCGTCCGGAGTGGCGAGCACCTCACGACGCGTGGTCACCAGTCGTCGCGGACGGGCGATGCGTCCCCAGATGGTTTGGGCGTGTGGGCCGGGGAGGAACCAGGCGGGGGTGAATTTGGTGGAGTCCATCCTGAGCAAAGTCAGGATAGACGAGAAAAAATCAGCGTCGCGTTCGTGCCGCCGAAGCCGAAGGAGTTCGACATTACGTGCGTCACCTTCTGCTCGCGCGCTTTGTTCGGCACGTAGTCGAGGTCGCACTCGGGGTCGGGCGTTTCATAGTTGATCGTCGGCGGGAGGACGTTCGTCTTGATCGTCATCGCTGCCACCGCCGCTTCCAAACCGCCGGCGGCGCCGAGGAGATGGCCGGTCATGGACTTCGTCGAGCTCACTGCGACTTTGTACGCGTACTCGGCAAAAACACCCTTGATGGCAATCGTCTCGGTCTTGTCGCCCACCGGCGTCGAAGTGCCGTGGGCGTTGATGTAGTCGATGTCTTCCGGATGCAATTGAGCATCGCGTAACGCGCTGCGCATGACGCGAATCATCCCGCTGCCATCCTCGGCGGGGGAGGTGATGTGATGCGCATCGCTCGACATCCCATAACCGGTCAGCTCGCAGTAGATCGTTGCGCCGCGGGCCTTGGCGTGCTCCAGCTCCTCGAGGATGAGGATGCCTGCGCCTTCGCCCATCACGAACCCGTCGCGATTCAGATCCCAGGGACGCGAGGCGCGCTCCGGCTCGTCATTGCGCGTCGAGAGCGCTCGCATCGCCGCGAAGCCTGCCAGGGCCAGTGGCGTGATGACCGCCTCGCTGCCGCCGGCGAACATCACGTCGGCGTCGTCGCGCTGGATCACTTTGAACGCATCGCCGATGGCGTGTGCGCCAGTGGCGCAGGCAGTAGCCGGCGCGGAGTTCGGTCCCTTGCAGCCGTAGCGGATCGAGATCTGGCCGGCGGCCAGGTTCACGATCAGCCCCGGGATGAAGAACGGCGAGACGCGCGTCGGGCCTCGTTCCAGCAGCTTGGTGTGCATTTCCTCGATCAGCGGCAGGCCGCCGATTCCGGAGCCGACGATCACGCCGAGGCGTTCGCCGTCGCAGCTCGCGCAATCGAGCTTCGCGTCCTGAACAGCCATGTCGGCGGCGGCGATGGCGTAGTGAATGAAGGTGTCCGACTTCTTGACTTCCTTCTTCTCGATCCACTGTTCGGCGTTGAAGCCCTTGACCTCGCCGGCGATCCGGCAGGCGTAGGCGCTGGCGTCGAACTTCGTGATCGGGCCGACGCCGGAGCGGCCTTCGACGAGCCCCTGCCATGTCGGCTCGTTTCCGATGCCTAGAGGGGAGATCATCCCGATTCCGGTGACGACGACGCGGCGCTTGGTCATGGATGTTCGTGATTGCGAAGACGGCGGTAGACGACTGGGCTCATCCCGCCAACGGCACGGACCTGCTGGCCCGTGCCGGATGGACTCTTCTAGGAAGTTTTGGCGGCGCGCTGGTCGATGTAAGCGACGGCGTCCTTGACCTTCTTGATCTTCTCGGCCTCGTCGTCGGAAATCTCGACTCCGAACTCCTCTTCGAAGGCCATGATCAGCTCGACCGTATCGAGCGAGTCTGCGCCGAGGTCCTCGACGAACGATGCTTCGGGCTGTACTTCCTCAGCATCGACACCGAGCTGCTCGACGATGATTGATTTGACGCGATCCTCAACGGACATCGGTTTCTCCTCCTCATTTCCACTTGGGTGGGGGGGAATGCAGGGCGTTTTTTAGCACAAAAACAAACGAATGCAGAATGCGAATCGTCAATCGCGAGTTCACAGTGCAACGATGATGCGAAAACTCATCTTACTGCTGGTGATCGTCGCCGTGGTGTGGTTCGCCGCCCGGGCACTGGTCCATCGGGGCGAGGTCAGGGCCACGGTCGTTTTCGACCATGCCGGCTCTCTGCGCAAGGGCGATCCGGTCGTTGCCGACGGTGTTCCGGTCGGCGTGGTGACCAAAATCTCGCACCTGGACGGTAGTGACGCGGTCTCGATCCGCGTCGATCGCGAGCATCGCCGGGACGTGGTCAGCGACTCGATGTTTGCTGTCGACGGCCATCGCGTCATGGTCACGAACACCTTCGCGGTCGGTTCTCCGATCGCTGACGGCGCTGTGTTCCGCCCGCGAACGGATCGCGTCAGCAAGTGGCTGGCCAAGCATGCTTCGACTGTTCAGCCGCTGATCGCAAAGGTGAAACATGCGGCCGATGAGCAGATCGAGAAGCTGGATGCGAAGCATTTCGACGATGAGCTGGCAACGCTGAAATCGAAGGTTCCCGATTGGAAAGCCGAGGGTTCCGACGCTCTCGATCATCGCCTCGCCGAGATCAAATCGCGCGTGGCGAAGATCGAAGACGACCTGAAACGATCGAATCGCGCCGCGGAAGCAAGAAAACTCAAGGAGAAATTCGACAAATGGCTCGACGAAGTACAGCGGTGAACGATCGCAGGATTTTCACGTACGAAGAGGCGGCTGCATTGCTGCCGCAAGCGCAACGCATCACCGCCGATGCCGTCGCCGAGGTCGATTCACTGCCGGAAAGCGAATTGGCGGCGTCCGATTCGGAGCGGATCATCACCGACTGGGCCGGCGCCATCATCGAGCTGGGCATCGAAGTGAAAGGCCTCTGGCTCATCGACTTCGACAACGGCAGCGGCTACTACTGCTGGCAACACCCCGAGCCATCGCTGCAGTACTTCCACGGATACGAGGAAGGGTTCGGGGGGAGGGTGAAGCTGCAGTAGAGAGTTGCCAGGTTGCCGAGTTGCCAGGTTGCCAACGACCGGCGAAGCGGCAACCCGGCAACTTGGCAACCCGGCAACTCAATGCTCAAATCCATCTCCTTCGACCTATGGGAAACGCTCCTCACCGACACGCCGGAATTGTCGCGGCGGCAGGAGCGGCTGCGACTGGATCGGATGGAGCGCGTGCTTGCGGAGCGCGGGTTTGCCGCCGAGGCCGATCGGATCGAGCAGGCCTATCGCAAACTCTGGCATCGATGCCCTGAGCTCTACTGGTCGCGCGATGAGGACATCGCCTGCCGCGTGCAGATCGAGCATTTCCTCGAAGCCCTCGAACTCGATGTCGCTACGTTCGATGAGTCTTCGCTGGCAGCGCTTGAAGAGGTCTATGCAAACGCCGCTGTCGATGTGTTGCCGTCGGTCGTCCCGTTCGCGAAGGAAGTGGTCACCGAGCTGCGCGAACGCGGCTATCGTATCGGTCTGATCAGCAATACCGGCCGCACTCCCGGCTATGCCCTTCGCGAGATTCTCGATCGGCTCGGCCTTGCTCCTTCGATCGATGCGATGGTCTTCTCGAACGAGCACGGCGTCTGCAAACCTGTCCCGTCGATCTTCGCCACGCTGCGCGACGCGCTCGGCGTTGCGTACGACGAGATGATGTTCGTCGGCGACAATCTCTATGTCGACGTTCACGGCTCGCAACGCCTCGGCATCACCGGCGTGCATTTCGATCCGCCCACGCGCGGAACCGCGATCGCGCCCCCCTTCGAGCACGGATTGGAGATCGTGCCGGATGCGAGGATCCGCGATCTGCGGGAGCTGCTGGAGATCGTTCCAGCGAGTGAAGCGATCTAGAACAACTTCAAAAACACCACATCTGCCACAAACCCCGTCTGTGCGTTACGACCGATCGTCTTGCCAATGTCGAGTCGGAGCAGCGTGCCGTACGGGCCGACCGTCTGTCCGGCGATGCCCAATCCCTGGAACGGTTCGCGGTTGTAGCCGGCAAGCTTGTTGTCGATCAGACCGTGGTCGTAGAACGCTTCGAGGCGGAACTGTTGGGAGAAGACGAAGCCGTACGAGAGATGGGCGAGGATGGCCCGGTCGGCCAGCAGCGAGCCTGACTTGATGCCGTGGATCCGCTGCGCGCCGAAGAAGCCGAAGCCGTACTGCGAGAAGCGGTCGAACCGCGTCCCGTCCATGTAGTCGACCTCCACGCCGATGCGCTGAAACTTCGGCAGATAGAAACTCCTGGCCAGCGATCCGCCGAAATCGGTGAACGTCTTCTGCTTCGGATCGAACTCGGCCGGATTCCCCCACGGCTTCCAGTTCGTGCGCTTGTTGTAGTCGTAGAAGGCGGTGATCGTCGCTCCCCAGCGCGCGTACTGCCCTTCGATCCGCGGCGTGATGACGAAGGTGTCAGACGGCACGACGAACGACGGCGCCGTGTTGTCGCTGCGCTGATAGAAAACGTGCTCGATGCCGAGGGAGAAATCGATCTTGCCGAACTGCAGGAAAGGATGGCCGGCGCGGATCGAGAGCCGCGTCGGCAGCGCCTTCACCTCTTCGCCGAGCTGCTCGTTTCCATTGCGATAGAGCGACTGTGTAGTCGGTACAGCGATGCCGAAAAAGTCGGCGCCGATGTTCGTGTGCGTGTTGGCAACGTTCGGATTCGTGGCATTCGCGGCGATGACAACGCCTGCGAAAAAGACGTTCGTCTGGATGCCGCGATGCTGGAAATCGAAGTTGAAGTAGTCGATGCCGCCGAGCGGAACGATCGGATACTGCAGGCCCGCGTCGTGATGAATCCCGCCGAGGAGGAAGGTGCGTGAGGAGTTGAACCCTTCCTTGACTACGCGCTCGCCGGTGGTGGTGCGCTCGAGATAGCGCAAGCCCGCCTTCGTCTCGCGCACCATGCGCGCATCCGACTTCTCCGCTTCGGCCAGACTGTTCTCGAAGCCTTCCGGATCGATGCGGAAGTCGGTGAAGTCGGTTTGTCGCAGAACGACGGTTCCCCGACCTGCCGCCGATACGACCTGCTGCGCGCTGACCGTCTGGGGCAGCCAGAGGACCTCGCGCGGATCGCTCTTTTCGACATCGGCGGCGGTCAGCGGCGCATGCGTGGCGCGCGCGAACGGCTGAAAGTCGACGCGTTCCTCGTTCGAGAGTACCTCGCCGGTGAGATTGAGCTGCACCATCGACAGCCGGATGCGGGCCCACGACTTCGCATCGATCCAGACCGTTCCGCGGTATAGCGGCAGCGTGGCCGCAGCATTCGGCGGCGGCTCAAAACGCACTTCGTACGTGTGATACCCGAGGAGGTCCGACTCGCGCACCAGCTCGTAGCGGTATTCGTTCGTCAGATGGATGTCGAGCGGAAGCTGCGACACCTTCTCCGGCTGAATCAAAGGCAGTTCGGGGATTTTCCCGTACTTCCACTTCACGCCGTTGAGATAAAAGTCCTGCCACACCCAGTCGGCCCGGCCTTTCGGATCGGAGAAATAGTCGCCGGCGATCGTCGCTTCGACCGCCTCGCCGCCGGTCATCGTGAAACGGAGCTTCGTGGCATCGCGCGCCACGTAGCGCGGCTGGATCGACTCCTGGTACGACTTGTACGCCTGATGATTGCGGATGATCTCCTCGACCGTGATACCGCGCTGTCCGGTGATGTTCAGCGCTTCCTTCGCCACGTTCGCACGCGGCGCCTCGTTGTGCTCGAGGGTGAAAACGAACGGCCGCGTCACCGGCGGCATGCCGATGAGGAACCGCCCGCCCTTCGTGCCGACGTCGGTCACGTCCTTGTCGCCGGCCACGTCGTAGCGTTTCGGACTCTTGTAGTAATCGCCGGCCAGGGAAGCGATCGTCGATGCCGACGCATCGCCGCGCGGAACAAGGACGGTGCGCAGATCCTCGCCACGCACGAAGGCCACCACCGGCTCATCGATCTTGTTGCCTTTCGCATCGAGCATGTCGATGCGCGCCGTCGAGTCGTACGCGTACTCGCCGATGAGCGCGCGATCGAAGCTGGCCAGCGCAGTCAGCATTTCCGCCGTCGCGGGCGCGCTCGTGTACGCGCGCGTGGCGCCGTCCGCCAGTGCGCGGGCGAGATCGAAGAAAACATTCGGCGATTGCGGTGGGACGATGGCCCAGATTTTCTTGGTTGGATCTTTTTCCGCGATCCAGGCTGCAGTTGATTTCACATTGGCAGCGTCGGTCAGAAGGACATCGACATACGACTGCGCGCCGGTCTCGTAGAGTTTCGTCAGCGCGTCCGCCGTCGAAGGCGGCAGGACGATTCGCGACGCGGCATTCTGTCCCTGCGCCGTCACCGCCAGCCGCTTGATCGCGTAGCCGCCCACCGTCGGATCGACATTGCCGGCCTCGATTCCAAGCGCTTCGAACGGCCCGTGCTGCTTGGCCCATTCGACGATGGCCTGCGTATGCGCTTCAACTTCAGCCATCGGATCCTTGCCGGATTCGGCGGCATAGCTGACGACGACGGTGATCTTCGCGCGCACGGCCGGAGACATGGCGTCGAGAGCCGCACCGGCAGTGGTGAAATCATCCTGCTTCAGCCGAACCAGCAGGGGCACGGGCGAGGCCGGCGCAACCTGGAGGTCGGAAACCGCGCCGGCGCAAAGCGCACATTCTTTGGGTGGTTCCGCGGCAGCGAGCGAGAGGACGGAAATTTGCAGAGCGAGGAAGAGAGCGATCCGTTTCATTGACGTTTTGCAAACGCCAGCCCCGGAGCTGAAATTGCCCGACCGAAAATCAAAAGGAGTCATGTTTTTCAATCCGTCATCCGGAGCGAAGACTTCGGCGGCGGAGCTTTCCGCGCTCGAAGAGACCGCCGGCGACGCAGGTCTGGAGGTCCTTCACCTCACTCCCGATCTCGATGTCTTCGCGCTGATACGTCAGCGGATGAACGAAGGTTTGCGCCTCTTCGTCGCCGCCGGCGGCGACGGGACGATCAACTCGGTGATCCAGCCTCTCATCCACACCGATGCGATCCTCGGCGTGATCCCCGTCGGGACCTACAACCATTTCGCGAAGGACCTCGGTATCCCGCTGGCCTGGCGCAATGCGCTCGATGTGGTCATCGAAGGAGCGATCAAGCCGATCGATGCAGCCCGCATCAACGACCGCTTCTTCGTCAACAACGTTTCGATGGGGCTGTATCCCGAGCTAGTGGCTCGCCGCGAGGAAAAGGGACGCGACTACTCACGCTGGAAGGCGCGTCTCTACGCTGCGTTCGCCACGCTGCGGAAGTATCCGCACGTAGCCGTGACGCTGGACAGTGAGCATCATTCCGAGGTCATCCGCACGCACGTGCTGATGATCTCGAACAATTCCTACGATCTCTCACGCCTCGGCATCGAAGCCCCGCGCGCAGGACTGGAGGAGGGCAGGCTCTCGATCTACTGGCTCCCGCACGTGCCGCGCGTCACCCTGATGCGCTTCGTCGCCCACTACCTGGCAGGACGCGTCCACGAAACGCCCGGCTTCCGCTCGTTCCGCACGTCGCGCGTGAAAGTGCAGTCATCGAAATCCCACTTCCACCTCGGCATCGACGGCGAAGTAGCGACGATGGATACGCCACTGGTAATTACGATCGTGCCGCAGGCGCTGAGTGTGAAGGTGCCGCGATGACGTAGCTGGCGGTCCAGCCGACGAGCCGTCGGCGCTACGCTGCAAGTCGCGTAGGTATAATCCCCGCCCCTTATGACCACAGTCCGTATCAAAGAACTGCCTCAGCACATCGGCGAAAAAGTCACCATCGTTGGCTGGCTTTACAACAAACGCACCTCGGGGAAGCTGCAGTTTCCGATCATTCGTGACGGCAGCGGCTACCTGCAGTGCGTCGTCTTCAAGAAGGAAGTGAGCGAGGAGACGTGGAACGCGGCCGATGAAGTAACGCAGGAGTCGTCGGTTCGCATCACTGGAACTGTGCGAGAAGAAGGACGGGCGCCGGGCGGTGTGGAGCTTGGTGTTGAGACCTTCGAGATCGTCGGGCCCGCGGCGGAGTATCCGATCTCGCCGAAAGAGCATGGCACTGACTTTCTGATGAACCATCGCCATCTCTGGCTGCGGTCATCGAAGCAGCATGCCGTGCTGCGCATCCGCAACGAAGTCGAGAAGGGCATTCGCGACTTCTTCTACGACCGCGACTTCGTCCTCATCGACTCGCCCATCCTCACCGCCAATGCCGCCGAGGGAACGTCGACGCTGTTCGAGACCGACTACTTCGGCGAAAAGGCGTATCTCTCGCAGTCGGGACAGCTTTATCTCGAGCCGGCTGCTGCGGCATTCGGTCGTGTGTATTGCTTCGGGCCGACGTTCCGCGCCGAGAAATCGAAGACACGGCGGCACCTCATGGAGTTCTGGATGGTCGAGCCCGAGGTCGCTTTCCTCGAGTTCGAAGGATTGCAGTCGCTGGCCGAGGAGTTCGTCGAATACCTCGTCGTGCGCGCGCTCGAACGGTGCCAGGAAGAGCTGAAGACGCTCGAACGCGACCAGTCGAAGCTCGCGAATGTGAAACGTCCCTTCCCGCGGATCACGTATCGCGATGCCATTGAGCTGCTGGCTTCAAAAGGGATGGAAGCAAAGTTCGGCGACGACCTCGGCGGCGATGAAGAAACGGTCATCGCAAATTCATTCGACCGGCCGGTGATGATCAGCCGTTATCCGACCGACATCAAAGCCTTTTACATGCAGCCCGATCCGAACGATCCGTCGGTCGTCCTCGGCTTGGACATGATCGCCCCCGAGGGATATGGCGAGATCATCGGCGGCTCGCAGCGCATTCACGATCACGACCTGCTGCTGGAGCGCATCAAGCAGCACGGCCTTCCGGTCGAGAAGTTCCAGTGGTACCTCGACGTCCGCAAATACGGCACCTTCCCCCACTCCGGCTTCGGCATGGGCATCGAACGCGTCGTAGCCTGGATCAGCGGCGTCCCGCATCTTCGCGAGACGATTCCGTATCCGCGGATGCTGAATAGGATTTATCCGTGAGGTTCGAAGTTTATCCTGAGGAGCGAAGCGACGAAGGATCTCCGGTGCGTCCGGGACACACGAACCGATGACCACAGACAGCGCGGACGCACCGCAGATCCTTCGCTCCGCTCAGGATAGACTCGATGCACTCCGCATCATCCCCCTCGGCGGTCTCGGCGAGATCGGGATGAACCTCATGGTCTACGAGTATGGCGACGACGCCATCATCGTCGACTGCGGAATGATGTTTCCCGACGCCGCCACGCTCGGCGTCGACGTCATCGTTCCCGATATGACGTATCTCTTCGACCGGCCGGAGCGGGTGAAGGCAGTCTTTCTCACGCACGGCCACGAGGATCACATCGGCGCGGTTCCGTTCCTCGTCGAGAAACTGAAGGTGCCTGTCTGCGGCATGCCGCTCACGCTCGGTTTCGTGCGCGACAAATTGGAAGAATTCGGCATCGAAGAAGTCGATTTGCGGACGATGATGCCGCGCGATGTGTTCGATGCCGGCCCGTTCCGCGTTGAGGCCATTCAGGTCACGCATTCGATCGTCGATGCCCTCGGGCTGGCCATTCGAACTCCGGCGGGAACGCTGATCCACACCGGCGATTTCAAGATCGATCACACGCCGGTCGATGGCAAACGCACCGACCTGGCCCGCTTCGCCGCGTACGGGGAAGAAGGCGTGCTGGCGCTGATGAGCGATTCGACGAATGCGCTCGTGCCGGGTCATGGCAGGTCGGAGAAGAGCGTCGGCAGCGAACTGGCGAACATTTTCGCGAGCGCCACGGGTCGCATCATCGTGACGACGTTTGCCTCACACATTCATCGCGTGCAGCAGATTGTCGATGTGGCCCGCAAGAACAAGCGGAAAGTTTTCCTGATCGGCCGCTCGCTCGTCGACAACGCCGAGACTGCCGAGCGCCTCGGCTATCTGCGCATCGCGCGCGAGCAGCGGCCGGGCGCGAACGCGAAGCCGGCCGACTATGACGATCACGAAGTCGTCATTCTCACCACCGGCACGCAGGGCGAGCCGTCGTCGGCGCTTTCACGCATGGCCATCGGCGAGCACAAACACGTCGAGATCCGGCGCGGCGACATCGTCGTCCTCTCCGCGCGCACGATCCCCGGCAACGAGCGCGCGGTCTCGCATGTCATCGACAACCTCTATCGCCGCGGCGCCGAGGTGCTGAACTGGGAGAATGCGGACGTGCATGTGTCGGGACATGCCTGCGAAGAAGAGCTGAAGCTGATGCTCAACGTCACGCGGCCGAAATTCTTCATCCCCATCCACGGCACTCTGCGGCATCTCGTTCATCACGCGCGATTGGCGAAGAGCGTCGGCGTGCCTCATGGCGTCGTCATTACGAATGGCCAGGTCGCCGAGATCGCGAACGACGACATTCGCGTGCTAGAGGAGCGAGTCCCGCATGGCAAGGTCTTCATCGACAGCGAAGCCGAGGAAGTTCCCGAGATCGTCGTCCGCGATCGCCAGCATCTCGCCGAGGATGGATTCGTCATCGTCGTCGTGGCCATCGATTCGAGCGGGCATGTCGGACGCGAGCCGGAGATCATCACGCGCGGATTGCTGCACGTCGACGAGAGTCAGGACATTTTGTCCGAGGTGCGCGCACAACTCGTGCAAATGCTGCATGCGAGCCAGCCCGCCGAATTGCTCGACCACGACCTGATGCAGGAGAAAATGCGCGCCCTGCTCAAGCGCTACTTCCGCAAAGAGATGGGCCGCCGGCCGATGATTCTGCCGGTGATCTGGGAGATGTAGATTTCTTGAGTTGTCGGTT
>Ga0307511_10002046_pt1 | contig 21135 bp, 14 predicted proteins | sample 13_EM_MG_FD_200266 | JGI IMG/M metagenome (GOLD analysis project Ga0307511, IMG submission 200266) | Populus trichocarpa ectomycorrhiza microbial communities from riparian zone in the Pacific Northwest, United States - 13_EM | ecosystem: Host-associated > Plants > Roots > Unclassified | place...
GTGTTTTACCTCTAGAGAAAACTAATTTCTTAGCCGAACCATCGTTCGGGGTATTTAAGAGATTGTTTTTTAAAATTTTTTTATTTAAAAATATATGAAAATAATATATTTTTTATTTTTTAAAAATTTATTTTTAATATCAGAATAATTTAAAAATATTAAAAAAATTAATTTGAAATATATATTTTTTACTCTTTATTTTTATCAAAATGATCACAATTTTTCTTTTCAAGAAGGTTTGAAAATCGAAAGCTCGTATTGAACCATACTTGGGCCAAAATATAAGTCCAAATAGTTGTGCTGGGTTGGGAAATAAAAATAACATGTTCAAATTGAGTTTGAGCGCGAGTATAGTACAAACTTTTTTTCATAATCGTAAAATCTGCGTTATTATGTTCCATGCTTATCTAGGACCAGATCGATCTGGTATTCGAATCAGTTTAGGTTATAACAAAAAAATAAAAATGAAAAACCCAGCTGATTCTATAATAAAAAACTCAGTTTAACTTGCTGGCTTGATAGATGTAAATTTGATCAGATCAAAATTTTATCTTTGTATTATTATTATTATTATTTTATTTTTTAAAATAATATTATTTTGATAATTTTTAAAAAAATTGGGAAAAGCTTGAATCTAGTGTACTCTCGTAACTATATTTTTTTATTAGATTTTAACAATATTCAAATCAACTATTATTTCTCCAATAGCAAAGTGTTTTTTTAATTGAAAATATATTTATATATATATATATATATATTTTTTTTTAAATTTATTTTTAATATTAACACATCAAAATAATATAAAAATATAATAAAATTAATATAAAACAAAAAAAATTCAAAATCTCTCATTGCACCTCTATCCTAAACGTGCTTTTAACCCAAACTTTTTAGGTAGAATAATGCATTCCCAATAATTATTTTTGTCACGGCTTTTCGAATATAATTCACCCTATAAATTTATCTCAAGAAGGTGCTTCCTATAATTATTTTTTTATATTTGTTTTTATAATGTTTGTTATGGTTACTTAAAGATATTAGAACTCATAATTATTTCATTTTTTTATAATTTAAATTTTATATTTTTTTATTTAAAGTAATATTTTTTTTATTGAAATTATACTTAATTTCTCACCACTATCATTGTTATAGATAAATTATTTAAATTATGAAAACATAAAATAAATTTTAATGTTTTTATATTTTTTGTAATGCTTTAAGTGAATCTACTTAAAATTTGTAATCAATCACTCATTAAGAAATGAACAAATATTTTCTTTTAAATAAAAATTATAACTATGTTATAATATTAGCAATTAGCATATCATGAGCTAATTAGCAAAGTTACTAAATAATAAAATACATTATCAAAAAGTCTCTAAGCTTATGGATAAAACGACACCGTTTAAACAACAAATTCATAAGCAACTCATAGTGTGAGGGACAGAGGGAGCGAGAGTCCAACAAAAACAAAAATGTCGAATTCAATGGAACAAACCCTAGAAGGAGAAGACAACAACAACAACAACAACAGAGGAAGCGAACAAAACCCTAATCAATCACAAGAATGGGAAACAATGGCTCGACTTTGGCTGAGTGCCTTTTCTGGAGTGAAAGCAGTGAGTACGATGGAGGTGGAGACATGGATTGATTCTAATTACTCATCTTTACCTTCTGATTTACAATCAATGCCTCGCTCCGATCTCATTGATCGGTTGCTTTCTATTCAAAAATATATGAGACTTCCCACTCAGAATCAGGTACCCTTTTCTTTTTTAAGTGTAAAGATTTTGTCTTTAGACAGATACCTACCTAAATTTAACCCTCTGCTCTATGAAGTGTTACACAGTCTGTCAAAAGAAAACACTGCATAGCCTGCCCATGCCTTACAATTCATGATATTGGGTGTTCACTTACTAATCTTATTGTCTATATTTATGCTTTGCTGTGCGACTGGTATTTTTCCCTTTTCATTCTCAATGCGTTATGTGCTAAATAGTTGCCATTTCTCCTGTATCAGATAACCGAGACAAATCAGGTTGATGTTCCGCATGCTCGATTTCAACGTACAGATCAATGGCTGCCGGTTTATTCCTGGTTGGAGTCTTTGGATAAAGATGAGGTAGTCAAGTCCAAAGATATTTCTGACTGGCTGACTGAGAATCCAGAGATTAGAGAACAGTTGTTCTCTAGACATTCTCGATATCATTTGATGCACTACATTAAAAAGTGCCATGTAAAGATTCTGAAGAGGAGGGAAAGGAAGAAGGTAACAACTGCTCATTATCTCTGCTATTTTTGTTTAAGAATCTGTTGGTGTCCAAATACATAACTATCTAGACTCTTCGAGGAGATAAAGAGGGTGAGCAGATAAGTAAGGTGGAGAGAAATAAAGAAAAAGAGGCTTAATTGAGAAAAAACGAAGTGTCTCCATATCTGTCTTGGGTAGCAAAGACCTAATCCATTATTAAAGACTTTGGAGTCTTAATTGCTTCTATTTGCTTTGACCTTTAAGATATTGCCACTATTTGTTGATTGCATTTGCTGATATCGATTAACCTTTTTATGCTAATTTTGTAAGCTATGACTTTGCTTGAACAGGGCGTGCAGCTGACTGGCAATCCAACTTCTCCAAAATTTCAGAAGAATGTGGAGGTGAAAGAACTGGCACCTGTTCCAAGTACGGCTTCTTCAAAGCTTATGTTTTATGTATTTTGGAAATGGAAGGATTTTGCACCTTGCACAGCTTTGAGGGCACTAGACCATCATAAAATGATTGCATTTCATTAGATGGATCCTCATATAACATCAAAATAAAAAAACTGAATGATCTTTGAAGTTTTTTAAAAATAATCTTTTGCGAAGACATTGGAACCCCTCAAGTTTATTGCTATGAAAACCAAAAGCCACTTGATGCAGATCATGTATAAATTTGAACACGTGAATTTTTCAGTTTGATGTCCAAAACTGAATGTAATTCTTGTTAACTGTATTTCTTAATTATTGTAGTGATCAATCCTTTGAACAACATACCCAAGGATAGCGAATTGTATGTGGCAAAACGAAATGAGGCTCTTCAGAAATATGAGATGTAAGTGATCATTGTTTCTTTTTAATTGCATTCTAGCATTTTTGTTTTTCAAAATTTAGTTTCATTCCTAGTTATTGTTTATGACATTTCAGTTTGCTGGAGTTGGAAAAGAAGCTTACCCCCTACTTTTCAAAATGTCAGGCTGTAAACAACTGAAGCAAGTCTTGAATCAAATTTCTCCTAAGCAGACCTGAAATAGCTCAGGTGTTGCAAATGATTTTTCACTAATTATGATTTTTTTTTGTTGTAAATAACTGCCTGATGGATGATTGCCTAACTTGTCTCAAGTTTTATAAGAGCTATTCTTTCTTACCCTTTCACTATATATGTTGTCTATAAATCTAGTTATACGAGTGCATTTGTGTTGCTGAATACAACTTAGTCCATTTATTCAGCATCATTATGTGCGATGACATTTTTGGCTGTTTGACCACAAATGGTAAGACATTGCAAGTGAAGAGCGAGACTTTGAGAAACTTTTGCTCTCCATAAACATTAAAGAGAATTTTAGTTTAAAATGCTATTTGAAAGAATTAAATTTGTGAACTTGTTTGTGACCTTAAACTTGCTCTTGATATTGAAGCCTGATGCCAGAAGTTGTGCGCTCGGCTTTTGGGAGCATAGAATCAGTGAAAAATGTTCGTGTTGTAGAAGTTGGTTTCCAGTATAATACCCATTTGATTTTAGGAGTTGCCCAGACAAGTACCACCATCTAGATCCTTTGCTCACTTGCCCTCAAGCTTGGCACATGATCGGGATTTTCTGTAAGACAAGAAAGCACTCCTTCTTTTCATGCTGCAAAACTGGTTGATAGAAACTCACGCAGAATTTATCTTCAATTGAGAATGGAGAACCTGTTGGTTTGACCTCGCTCCCAACAGGCACCCTTACATTTGCCATGGCACAAATATATAAAGCCCAACTTGTGTCCAAATCTGATTGTAAAATGGTGCAACTGCAAGAGCTCATTCACTCGGATTCTCCTTCAGTTAGGCAATGGCCTGGATTCAAGGCTGTAGCCAGAGATGAGTTTGTTTTGGGTGCCAGTTGGGAGCGAGGTCGAACCTGCAAAGGCTCTAGATGGTAGTGCAAAAGGGTCCACAGCTCAGCAGTTCTCATATTAATGCACGGGCAAATGTAAGAAGAGAGAGAAACAACAGGGCCATGCAAAAAATTGAAAATGGACCAAAATTGATAGCAAGGCAAATATGCTTGCTTTAAAAAAAAAAAGGAATTATTCATGGAGCACCTTTTTAAAGATTTTTGCCTCTATATTTTTTTTTCCTTTTTAGTTTTTTAAATTTGAAACTTTTATATTTTACTCCAAAACTTCATTTTGTTCACATTTTAATCATTAAGTTTTAGAGAGAAAAGAGTAACCGAAAATGATGAAGAAAAAAGAAAGTGGTTGGCTGACAATATTTGATGAACAAAAAATAATAATTCAAAAATTTGATATTAATGTGCTTCTCTTTACGAGATGAGTATCATTGATGTGTTTTTGAGTTTATTGCTGGTAAAAGTAGATTGGGGTTGTGAGAGATTTTTTTTCAATTTCATTGTGTTTTTGAGTTAATAAATTAGTTTATTGAGGTATTAAAAGTGTTTATTAAGGGTGATCATTTTCGGTTCGGTTTGATTTTTATAAAAAAAAAGTAACCAAACCGATTTAAAAAAAAACCAAAACCGGTTCAAACCGACCGGTTTCGGTTCTCTACTCAAAGAACCTTTGTTTTTTCTAGATTTAATTCTTGATTTATGGTAATTAATCAAATGTTGATAATAGTAAGAATTAATTCTTAGTAATTCTTCAATCTTTTAGCTTTCAAAATCCACTATAAAAATGGAGGTGAAAGAATAGTTTTTAACTTGAATTTTTTAGATTCTTACACACTCTCCTTACCTCATTGTTAATGTTTTTCTTCTCTTTTTTATGCTTTGATTTTCCTCACAAATATAAAGCTTAGGTTTATTTTATTGAAAAATCTTTGAATTTTATATTTTTTGGTTCAAATATCTTGTTTAGAAATGCATCTATTTAAAGGTGTGGTTGTTGAAATTATGAGAGACATATTATAAACATCCTAGTTACGCAAGTGAGAAGTAATAAAAGTTTTTTTAAAAAAATCATCCTTAACAACAATAAAAAATTCATTATTTTAAACTGCTTCAATAAATAAATAATAATACTCTTTTTGTTTTGATTTAAGCATAGTTAATTTTATTATTAGAATGCATGCTAAGACTTTAATGTTATATTAATTGTAAATTTAAATATATATTTATTATATATATATTGAAAATATATTTATTATAGATTATTAGTTTATATCCTTATATATTTAAATTTCTATACACGTTAGGGTTTTATTAAAAATATTTTTATATATAACATTCATTGATAAACTAAATTTAGTTACTCCCCAATCTAATAATATAATATATATTTAGATCTTTAATAATAACAAAGTCTTATCTTTGAAATCCGTGACCATAACGTATTAAGAAACAAACAGCAACCGTTGACTAGAGAAAATGACTCGAAAGATCCATGGCCGGCTCATGTAATGGTCCACACTTCAAGGCTTCTTCTGTGCTTTTTAAATAAGGGATTTTGAAGTCATTGGTCACAGAGAGTGACAGTGTGAAAATAATACTAATGGAGAGTTTCTCATCTCTTCAAATTCTGATTATACTGTTAGTTGGATGCCTGTGTGTGGACTTGGGTCGTCTTGATGTAGCAGCTCACAGCAAGAATGGAATGGGAGTTCAGCCACTGTCGAAGATTGCTATTCACAAGGCTGTTTACTCTCTTCATGACAATGCTTCTATCACAGCATACCCGTATGTTCTTGGTGCCAAGGTAATATTTAGTTCTTGCCAACATGTCGCCTGATGAACTTTGTGTTACAATGTCCCTTGAAGCCATTGAATATTGAATAGCATCTTTGCTGTTTTTTTTTATCATTATTGTTCATTGCTTGTGTGTGTGCACGTGTGTTTATTGGAATTCTAATGCAAATTGACGAAGTATTCTGAATTTGGAGTCCTGTGATTACAGTTCTTGGAACTGGTTTTATTACGAGTCCCTTCTCCATCATTTCATTGAAAAGCTTTCATGTCTTTTTGAGGAGCTGTAGAAACACCTTCCAAAATTTGGAATAGAACACATGAGAAATGGAGTTTTAACTGAGTGTATAATAATCCATGGCATCAGAAACTACAAAGATCATAAACACTCAGCTATTCATATTACCAGAATTTATTGAGCTACACACAATGGTACCATCCCATAGCAGTTTGATGCTAACCATGCAAGGCACTGCAAAGTTAAGATAGCTGCTATATAAACAATGGCATGTTTCCTAACGCTACCATTTGAAATAGCAATATCTGGTTTTTATTCATGTGCAGGGGGGAAGTTCCCAGTGGATAACTGTGGAAATTGAATGCCCCAACCCTACTGAGGATGACTGGGTTGCAGTATTTTCTCCGGCAAAATTCAAGTATAATCACTTTCCACCCCTTAATTGCTTTGTTTTCCATGTTTAGAATGAATGAATATTGGACAAGCATCTACATAGACTCTGCTCAGACTGAATAAAACCCTGAGCAGAAATTCCCAATTTCTTGTAGATTGCTAGTCCTTTCCATCAATTTACTTGTAAACGTGGGAAAAACAGGTTGTCTTTTATATCATTACTTTTATACATGGGAAAAAAGTTCATCTTGTTCTGCAGAAATCTTCTTAACTATTATGCTCACAAATCACAATCCCGTCATCGTCGAGAACTGCCTATTGCTGGAACTTTTTCCCTAATTTTCTATCTTATAGAGTAATGAAATTCATTCTACTTTGCTAGCTCATCAACATGTTCATCTGATGACGACAAACAAGACGAGCCATATATATGTTCAGCTCCAATAAAGGTCTGCCTTAGTTCAATGCAATATGACTGATATTCTGTAAATGTGTAACCTTTTGAACTTGCTTTGAGCAATCTCATGATCAGTGATTCTCTTTCTCAGTACAAATTTGCCAACGATTCTGATGCTGGATACACAAAGACCGGCAAAGCATCTTTGAAATTTCAATTGATCAATCAGCGGGCAGATTTCTCATTTGCTTTATTCTCAGGCGGGTTGTCAAATGTGCGACCAAGTCTATTTTCGTAGTCTATTGCTTATATATGTGAACATAAAATGCAATGTTTCAGGCTTGGATTTTAGTATCAAATTTCTGACTTGGTTCTACATTATTCTTGTGCCACTACTTCAATCTTGTTGCTCAATCCTTTAGATTGCCGATGATTTTATGCATTGCAGCCAAAGCTGGTGGCAGTTTCTAACTTCATAAAGTTTGCAAATCCAAAGGCGCCTCTTTATCCAAGACTCTCTCAGGGGAAGTCTTGGGATGAAGTAAGTTTATGCCATTCAAATTCTATGCATACTTCTTTTAACCAGCAGTTTCAACAATCAAAGGCTTATTTACAAGCTCAAGCTACTGAGAATAATGAGAGAGAACTTTTGGGGACATCGCTATATACTGGTCATACCGATTGATTTGAAAATATTTAAATTTATAGTTTGTAAACTAAAGTCGCAAAGATGTAACATTTCTCACGGATGAATCAGAGATAAAGATAAGGTTGTTATTAATAATCATCCATGGAGTCTGAAAATTCATTCCATCGATCAGTTTTTAGCCTTTCCTGGGTGCTGCATTTTTTACTCACTTCTTATCAGCTTTGAGAATTCATTTTAAGATAGCTTTGTTTATTGTATCATGCAGATGACAGTTACCTGGACAAGTGGTTACGGCATTACAGAAGCTGTGCCTATGGTTGAGTGGGGTCTCAAGGGAGAGTCTCAAACTCGATCACCTGCTGGGACGTTGACATTTCATCAAAATAGCATGTGTGGTATGAGCCATATCCTCTTGGAATAATGATAATGGTATTTGCAATTATCTTAATAGTCCATCATGTTAGAAATACTTTTTTTATTCCTTTTCTTGCCCAATTATCCTCTTTCAAATGCATCAACTCGTGAAAAATAACTAAAAACTAAGTTGTTTCTGCGTTGTTTTCAAAATCTAGTCATGCTCTATGTTCATTCAGTAGCAAATGTTGAAGTTCAGGAAGTATCTCGACTTTCTTCTGTAACAAGGCGACAGGAAGCTTTGTTTAGAGGAAGAATTATGCTTCTGCTATTTGCATTGGACCGCTTACCGGGATAACTTTTTCCAGGAAATTAGCAGGATAGAAACTACAGTGGTAAATACTTGTTAAATACTTGTTATATCGCTGCAGGTATACCAGCTCGAACAGTTGGTTGGCGTGATCCCGGTTTTATCCATACGAGTTTCTTAAGAGATTTGTGGCCAAACTCCATGTATGCATCTTAAGTTCTAAGAATCATATTATAACAATGACAAGGAGCATAGATGGGAATTATTCTGATGGTTTCAGTGATGATTGTTTATTCAGGTACTCGTACAAGCTTGGTCATAAGTTAGTTAATGGTTCATATATATGGAGCAAGTCTTATTCTTTCAAGTCATCACCATATCCAGGGCAAGAATCATTACAGCGTGTTGTGATATTCGGCGACATGGGAAAGGTACTATGAAGTAGTATAGTGCAGGATAATAATAGCCTTCTGGTTAAAAGCATTAGTTTACTTGATATTATATATATATTTCCTCGACACCATTTGTACTTTCGCTTAGATCAAAGAACCTTTGATCACTGAATGCTTATAATAACATACATCGAAGAAGGTTCTCCATTATATTCCGTATCTAATGTTCTTGTAATTGATGGAATTTATAAATTTTAGTTACCAGCTATCAACGTTGACAGAACAAGCTCCAAGAGCTAAAAACTGTTCTGTAATTATGTGGAACATACACACACTGTTAGGTATACAGATTTGAAGAAATTAGGTTGTTTGTAGCTCATGCAATTAAAGACATCCACCATTTCTTTCTTGATGTTTCAGGCAGAGCGTGATGGTTCAAATGAATTTAATAATTACCAGCCAGGCTCCCTTAACACCACAGATCAGCTAATCAAGGACTTAAATGCCATTGACATAGTTTTTCATATAGGAGATATCACATATGCAAATGGATACATCTCACAGTGGGACCAGTTTACCTCACAAGTAGAGCCCATTGCATCGACTGTTCCATATATGATTGCGAGGTTTGAATGGACGCTATGCTTGCTTGTTGCAATTCATGTATGATTATGTTAATAGGTACAAGTTTTTGCTACTCCGAGATACTTTAACATGGTTCTTTCTCCGATAGTGGCAACCATGAGCGAGACTCACCAGGGACAGGATCCTTCTATGATGGTAATGATTCAGGTGGTGAATGTGGTGTTCTAGCAGAGACCATGTTTTACGTTCCCGCTGAGAACAGAGCTAAGTTCTGGTAAGTAAATCAGTTATAAGAATTATTCAAACATCATGAGAGATTTATTATGAGAAGACTTGAATATAAACACCTGTAGTGTATAAAGAAGGCCAATTCACTTTCCAAAGTTAACTAAGATTTTACAAATTCGACATGTTCTGTATATTCCTGAAGGACTCAAGAAAAAAGAAATCTACATATTTCAGAGAATGGCATGAGCTACCTTTTATCAATCTTTCGGTGTAGATAAATATACAAGCCTGTGATTATGTTTAGATTTAGCTTGGAAAATATCCAAATCCTTGTCTGGCCAGTTCTGCATTCAATATGTTTATCCATCAAGATGAGCACTGTTTTCTGCAGGTATTCAACAGATTATGGCATGTTCCATTTTTGCATAGCTGACAGTGAACATGACTGGAGGGAAGGATCTGAACAATACAAATTCATCGAGAAATGCCTTGCATCAGCAGACAGGAAAAAACAGCCTTGGTTGATATTCGCTGCTCATCGTGTTCTTGGTTATTCCTCCTCCTACTGGCAGAGTGGTTCATATGGAGAGCCAATGGGAAGGGAGAGCCTGCAGAAGCTTTGGCAAAAGTATAAAGTAGACATTGCATTTTTTGGACATGTCCATAACTATGAAAGAACGTGCCCAATTTACCAGGTGTGCTTGTGTCTGATTTCATAACGTAATCGCACCATTTTCTTGGCTTTCATGACTTTTTGTGCAAGTCCTGATTCTCATTCAACCCTTTCTCCTAAACCCAGTCTATGTAATTGCTTGCTAAGTCTGATCATGTAATGTTTATTATGGCAATGCAGAATCAGTGTGTGAATACAGAAAGATCCCATTATTCAGGCACTGTCAACGGAACAATCCATGTTGTTGTTGGTGGGGGAGGGAGCCATTTAGGAGAATTTGGTCCAGTGCAGACCACTTGGAGTATTTACAAAGATTCAGACTTCGGATTTGTCAAACTTACAGCATTTAATTACTCATCTCTTCTCTTTGAATACAAGAAGAGCAGTGATGGAAAGGTCTACGATTCATTCACCATATCAAGGGACTACAGGGATGTGTTGGCCTGTGTGCACGATGGCTGTGAACCAATTACTTTGGCTCGATGAACCTGACTTCCCCTATTATTTTCGTTTAAACTATGTTTGCTTTTCTTTAAAAAAACAAAAACTTATCTCCATCATTAATGCGATTATGACAGGATCACAAATGGGTGTTTGTGGAATAACTATGATTTTTGTTAGCATATGGCTGTTGCTTATATCTACTTCAAGGATTCTAAACAAAAATCCTTTCAAGATTAGGGTTTCCTACTTTAGAAATCCTTCTCCTATCTCAACTGATCTTAAACTGCCGATACGCAGATTACTGTAACCAAATTTTCTAAAGCAATCCAAATTAGGTCACTATAAAATCATTTACACACCAATCCAAATTTTCTTGTTGACAATGTTCAAAAGAAAACTTAAAAGCAGTGACAGCATCACTATAAAATCATTTACACAACAATCCAAATTCTATTTTATAATTCATAGTTGTGCAGTCTGCAAACCGCAATAATTTATTGTATCTGGAGAATAATTAATACATTATTCTCCTGAATTCTTGGTGGATAACGTTAAATTACAGCTATCCGAAGTATCAATTCTCCTTGATCATTCACTTTCAGGTGAATTTTGCCGGTGAGAGGAACTTCGGAAACTTTGCCAAAGGATATTTGTCCTAAAGAACAGTCGAATTTGAAGATGGATGAATTGCTCTGCCTGTTGCATATTTTCTTATTGACAAACGATAACAAAAAATAAAAAAAAATTACCTCATTACTAATCTCAGTGTATATTTATAACTTACAACGAGTGATTCTAAGCAGTTATATATGAATCTGCCACAACTAGATAAGAATTTATTTGAGATGGATTATGTAAATAATGTAACTGATGTATTTATAAATCAATAAAACATGTCTAGATTCAAAAGGAGATCTAATCGTTTCGGGCTAGAATGATGGCTTAAAGAGACCATTATTTTTTCTCCAACTGTTAAATTGAGCTCGAATCTTTAGATATTGAAAATTTTGTTGAGACATGCAGTTTTGATAGTTTTTGAATTTCATGACTTATTTTGAATTTTATGTTTTTTTATATATATATTTTCAGATTTCTTTTTATTTTGTAGTTGAAGTAGAGCTTTTGAACTATTTAAGATTTTGTAAATCTTTAAAAAAACAAACTTTATTATCATTATTTTCAGAGAAAGAATAAACCAGTGAGTTTGGGATTTACATCTGCAGTCAATTTTACTTATAAAATTTATGTATTTTTGGTTTGTTATTATCTTTAGCTTTCATGAGCGTCACTTTTCCGTGTGATTAACTTTTTATTATCCCATTTTCAATCTCAATGCGTTGTGAGCTAAATAGTTGCCATTTTTCATGTATCAGGTAACCGAGACGAACCAGGTTGATGTTCCACATGCTAGATTTCAACGTCCAGATCAATGGCTGCCGGTTTATTCCTGGTTGGAATCTTTGGATAAAGATGAGGAAGTCAAGTCCAAAGATATTTCTGACTGGCTGCCTGGGAATCCAGAGATTAGAGAACAGTTGTGCTCTAGGCATTCTTGATATCATTTGATGCCCTGCGTTAAAAAGTAAAGATTCTGCAGAGGGGAAAGGAAGAAAGTAGCGACTGCTCATTATCTCAGCTCTTTTTGTTTGATAGGATCAGATTTCATTTTTTTATTATTATTATTATTATTATTATTTATTTTGATAATTTTTTAAAATTGATATTTTTTCAGTTTTATTTTTCAATATTAAATTGGATAAAGATTGAGTTTTTGGTTAAGTTTAGGTTTAGAATTTCACGGGTTATGAGTTTGAAAAATTAACCTAAGTTTCAAATATTTATCTTAATTTGTTTATTTTAAAAAAAAAATTATATTTTTTCAGTTTCATATTTCCTTATTTATTTAATTAGAAATTAGCTCAATTATTATTTTTTATGTGCTTTTTACACTAATTTGGAAAATAACTCAAGTTATTTTAGGTCTTCATTTGTTTTTAAAAAATTAAATTGGCTTATTTTAAAGAAATTCATATATAAATTAATTTAATTTAATTGATGAAATATAAATATAAAATGTTTTGTGTGATTTGTGATTTGTTTTTCGGATCTTTGTTGCCTCTTTCACAATGACATTACAAGTGTCGCGATAAGCTCTTTCTAGTGGGGTGTTTTCCATAATACAGCAACGATAAGACTCTAACAGGAGTTTTTCTTTTTTTTCTCTCCTGAGTATAATATTAAGTTGTTTTTTATGATTAATTATTACCATTTTTTTTTTGCTTTATTTACTATGAAAACTTTTTTTAATTATATTATTAAATTAATTGAATTTACTAAATGTAGTCAAGTCAATGATCTAGGTGCCAAATTTTTCTTGCTTATTTGAAAACACTGGCTATCTTATTTGAAATTGATAGCGTCTCTTGAACACTTTTTTTATATATATTTAGAAAAATTTGACCTGGCTATGCGTGACGCCTACTTAGTTCCCATTACTTACTGATTGTATTTTTATTTTTCCAATATCGTTTGACCTTTTAATGTTAATTTGGTAAGCTATGACTTTGCTTGAACAGGATGTGCAGCCGATTGACGATCCACTTCTCTAAAATTTTATAAGAATGTGGAGGAGAAAGAGCCGGCATCAGCAATGTGGAGGAGAGAGCCGGCATCAGCTCCAACTACGACCTCTTCACAGCTTTAGTGCTTGGTTAGATTCCATCTCCTATAATTGACATGCGTGGTAGACTCTCACACATTCCTTAAATTTCAAATCATGTTCTTCAACTAAATTTTTGGCAACATCGTTCCATTGAAATGAAATAGTACGACGAACGAAATAGTACGACAATGGCATTACCAATCGGCGGCCCTTCAGATCGATTGGTAGTGACATACTCCATCCGCAGCCAGTAAAGAGTCGAATCTTACAGGAAAAAAAATACTACAAACAATCCTCATGATTGAAACACTGGTCACCGCAACTGCAGAAAATTTAGTGTATAATACAGTTGAATGCAAGAGATCTCAGTTTCTACAATCAAACTCAACTGGTTTTCATCTGGATTGGTTTAAATCTCGACCAGTTTGCATCTGGATTCCAATCCATTTATGTAGCAATATATAGCTTACAATAATTGGGGTGAAGGAGTGACAAAGTGGAGAAACTAATGTGACAACCAATTCTATTAGCATAATCATTTTTAAAAGGAAAGCCGGGAGAGACAAAATGCTTCAGAAAATTCCAAGTCGTTTACATAGAGTTTGCAGTTGAAAGATGACTAATTATGGTGGCAAAGAAAGCTTCAGACTTCAAATTTATTTAGAATATAGAAGGAAACAGAAGATCTAAAATGGTGGCATGATTGGGCTCTCACCTATACATTGACCCCTAAGCAAGTTACTGGCATGGACAGCCAAAGCCTCGGTACTTTGAGGGATCAGTGGGACCCTTAACCAATTAAGAAACTGGAGTACTAGAAAGCCAACGAAATATCAATAAAAGGGATGGTTCCAAAAAAGAAAATCAATCAAAGGGAGAAAATGACAATAAATTTAACGACCAAAAGTGGAGAGTTTCCATCCTAATCTAGACTTGTGTCAATCAAAGAGACATGCATGAAAGAGAAAGATCCAGAAGGGACTCACGTTGCAAGTGGCATCAATTTAAACAAAGAAGGGAAAAAAATGGAGGGATGTATGTAGCTCTTTGCAAATTCCATTCACATCTATCATAATCATACTGTTATTAGTACGAAATGATGGCATTTAATGCATTGTCATTGTCGTTGTCTTTATCCCTAAGTTTTCGACTATTGCAAGTAGCAAAGACGTGCAACACATTGCTCATGCAAAAAAGAAAAATTACTGTTCAATTTGGCTCCACGGAGGTAGCCCGTCCGAGAAGTACATTTGCGCACATGCAAGCATTCATAACTGGCAGTCCTGTTACAATTCAGACCTTGAAAGAACAGAAACTGAATCTGATCACCTGTGAACAGTACTACAAACTAAAACTAACCATAGATCTCAGAAAGTTTGTGTTTGAGTATTGTTTGTCTGGTTTATTCATGTTCATTCTAAACAATGGACAGAAGAAAAGAAGACAGGATAGAAAGGAAAGGAGCTTGGTTTCTTTGCTCTGACTTTGGAAGAAATAAATGGAGGCAAAAATGAGGCCTCCCTTCTGGACATCAAGATAACCAATGTCTGCAAAGTGAAGGGATTGACGAGGAAAAATAGATAAAACTAAGGCCGAGCACACTTGATAAGGTTTTTGGAAGTAAAAGAAATGATGCATTTCTCTTCATGTCTACCTCTATATCATCCAAACAAATGGGAAAATAATTTTCGTTTCTTTCAACAAGTTTGTTCTTTCCTTTTGTCCATACACACCCTTGACAGTTTGGACAACAATACCTTTACCATAATGACAGCTATTCACTCAAAATACAACTTTCAAAGTTCCAAAATTGTCTGAAATAGTGTGAAAGACAATCCTAGAAAGTACCAAACACTTTCAGCTATATATGGCAGAACAAAACTCTATCAACCCTTCGGTACACTTTTCATTGCAGCTGCCAGCCCTTCTTTAAACTTAATTCTACAACAATCAATAGTATTACTGTTTTGAATTACACAATACACATTCACATGCGGACACACAACCACCCTAAAACATCACCTAATTTTCATTCACAACTACAAACATGAAGTTGAAAAGGTGTAGGTTGGCATATCACAGTTCAAGCAAATAAAATTGCATAAAAAAAGAACAAAAGTGCATCGCACCCTTCTAAAAGCCACAAGACTTTTTCATTGTATAGCATCCCAGCCAACTGTCTCAGAGCAATGTTATAGTCTTATGGCTAAACTAGAGATAAAAACAGGCACAGTATGTAATTAACAAGTTTTCCCCATCAGAATCAACTAGCAATCAAAAGAAGAAGCTCACATTAGTAGCAATTATTATACTGTGGATCATCTGAACAGAAATGCCATTTTAAACAAATCACAATGCAGGAGCAGGTTTTCAGAAAATAAATCCAATAAGCTAAACTGCAACGAGTAATAATTGATTTAATCCTTGAAAATAACTCTATTAAGAACAAGAGTGTGCTAGCAAGTCTTGGCTATGATAGTAAATGCAAATAAACTAACAAGAATTACAAAAACAAAAGTTTCCCATGGGAAAAAAAAAACGTACTTCCAGTGTACCAACTCCTCGGCACCTATGGTAAGATAAAAAGATTTGCTTCCTCAAATGGCATCCAAAATGTACATTGGATGAGCCAGGATGGAGATCATGCTTGGTAAAATAGCACTGAAAGTCAACTCCAAATAACAGAGAGCCATTATTGTGGACATACAATCAAAGGAAAAATACCTCTCAAGCAGCAACCGCAACCTTTTCTTGCTGCTTAACAGCTACCATTTTTTGCTTTGGATCAACTTTTGGCTTTGGTTTCTCAATTCCTTGGATATCAGCTATTCTCAACCTAGTCAATTCCTGAAAAACAGAAAAACATGGGTGGAGAAAAATGAACACCACATAATTGGAGAGAGAAAGCTAGAACCATTCAGAAAATGATCTTTTTATACCTGGCGATGTCCTTTCGTTCGACGGTAATTCTTCCTTCTCTTTTTCTTAAAGATAATTACCTTGGCATCTAATGCCTGAGGGAAAAGGGAATAAAACATGGTGATTAAATTTCATACATGAATCAACAAATCACCAATTGTAAAAACCATATACTTAAAACAAAATGAGAACATATGATGTGCTGTAATTATATTGGTCAGCAAGTTTGGGACAAAAAATTTCCCAATTAAGCTATAGGACAAACTCTCTCTCTCTCTCTCTCTCTCAATAGACAACCAGGCAGTAACATCAGCTGGAGAAGATCATTGATTGTCATGAACCCTACTGTTACTCTCCTTCCAGAACCCATATATAACAGCACACCAAGAGAGAAGAAAGAAAACACTTCTTTTGAAGGATAGCTGTTGCCCATTGCAACTCGTTAACCCAATCACCTATATTCCTTACAACACCACTTAGCTGCAAATATTCCTCCAGACAACAAATGAAAAGGAGCAGCCAAGAAATAGGTGATCCCTGTTTTCATCAGCAACTCCACAAAGAGAACAGGGCAGATATTTCTTCCTATAGCATCTATAAATCAAGTCGGAAGACTTTGTTTTGGGGTTCCCCGAAGCCCCTGGATCGTTTCTGCCAACAAAATGACCACGGAACCTGTTCCAAATGCTTTTCTGATCCAGAAGTGGAGTTCTCGTGAAAAGAATAAGATGCTGCTCTCCCTCCCTGTCTTTTCTCGCTTTCCCCCCTCTTAACACGGCCACGAGAGGAAGAAACCTAAGAGAAGATGTTTTCTCTCAGGTCTCTCAATTTAGTACTCAGTCTATCCTGGATAGCCATCCAAGTGATGAAACCATGCCTGGAAATGTGACCCAAACAAGATCAAACCACTCAACTTTAGTGCCTTTAACCCTGAGATACTGCCAAGCACTCCGAGATGAGAATTTACCATCTAGTGTAAGATTCTGAACTGAAAAGTCTTCACTTAAAGGATGAACAACACTGCAAGCACTTTGAACCTCCACCATAGCTTCCAAACAAGATTAGGCCAACACCACTCATTATTGACAATAACAGCTGCCACTTTAGAGTTTAAACCTAAGCCAGACTCATGAATAAGTCTTGACCCGTAAACTTTAGCTTTGGGATAAGTCATTTATCCCACCACAAACAAACATTCCTCCCATTACCAACAACTAGATCAATAAGATCCCAAGATATTCTTCTTAGCTTAAGAACCTTCCTCCATGCCCAAGTACAGTTAGTTGGGTCTTTAAGACACCAAATACATGAACCCAAGCTACCCATAACGAACCTGATTCTCTCTGTCTTTTTTAGCTATATGGGAACACAAGTTTTCAGATTTAAACTTATTTTTCAACGGGAATAACTCTACAAGAAATATTTTTTCATAGTAATGGGCAAAGTTGTATCTTCGTGTGGACACACCACCATAGTCATCTGATGTCTTCCACTTTCACAAAGGCATTGAGATGTGTGTGTGTGTGTTTTTATGAAAGTGTTAAAGAGAGGAGGGACACTTACATGCTCCTCAACAACTGCATGAACAGCTGCATCCGGCAATATAGGTCTACCAATGATTGTTTGAGTACTTGTTCCTAACATGAGAACCTTGTTCAAAATCAACTGCAATAGCAATGGACACAATCATGAAAGCATCGTTCATTCAGTTCGCCGAAAGTATTTAATATGTAAGGAAAACAATTTGCTTTCAACTTTCAGGAAAATGGGCAACTCTACCTTATCATTTACTTCACAAAACTTCAATCTCTCCACGTAAATACAATCTCCATTACTCACCTTAAATTGATGAGAACCAATCTACACGCACCAAAAAAAATATAATATATCACCGCATAATCTCAAAAAAGTTCAAAATACAGTAAAACATGAAATGAAATAAACCTGAACAACAGCGAAAACCGGCTCACGATGTTTTAAAACCCGGTCCGATGGCAAGAGCGGTCCAATCACTTTATACCCAATTGCGGCAGCCTCCGCTTCTATCTCTTCCGCTGAATATTCTCTCTTCATATCCGACACCGTAACATCATCCACCTCCGCCTCATTGCTATCACTATCGTAATCTTCTTCTTCTTCACCTCCTTCTTCAACGTCATCTTCTTCGTTTTCGCTGTCGTCGCGAGAACTTGAAGAGAAACTGCGAGCGTGGAACAAGGTGGGATCAGTGTATAGAAATTGTTGAAGGGGTTTGGGAGAGAGAATGGATTTGAGAGAAATGGGGGCTGGAAGGTGAGGTAGAGGTTTGAGAGAGGTTGTCGGTTTTGAGGAGAGGAGAGGTAGGGCATGGCGGGTTACGGTTTGGAGCCACCGTCTCTGCGCCATGGATGGTGGTGATTGCGGTGGTGGGGGTGGTGATGGATTGTAGTAGGGTTTTAGTGTGCAGGTGAAATGGGGGGGTTTTGAGGCGATGCTGTGAGGTTTAATATTTTAGAACGACTTGTCGTGTGGGAGAGTTGTAATAAACGGAGTACAAATGCAAATTTAGTGCATGTACTTTTTTAATTTATTCAACCAAGTACCTTACCTTTAACTTTTTCTAGTAAGATCTCACTTCTTTTAATTGTTGTATCTTATATGCGCAATATATTTTTAAATAAATGAATATTTAGGTTTTAAACATAGAAAGAACAATTATAGGCTTGGTTGTGGTAAAAAAGTATTTGATAATGATAAAAAAAAATTGATAAATAACAAAGTTTAATAAAATTTTATTTTTAAAATTGCTATTGGAATGAATAAAGGCATGGACGCGGGCTTTTTATTCATGGGTTAGGCATTTGGCCTAGTCTCATTTTTTTATATATATAATTTTGATTTTTTTTTAATTTAAACCTTATTTTATATATTTTTAAAAAAACTATTTTTTAGTTTTTATTATACTTCACTATGTTTTTTTTTACTTATTTAACTTTTTAAAATAACAATTATTTTTTAATTATATTAGAATTGTTTAATTTTTTTTAATATATGCAGTCTTGCATAGTATATTTTTTCTTTTTATTTTATTCAAAAAAACTTATGTGTATCTCAATTTTTATTACAAATTTATTTTAATAAACAAATTCATTGAACACAATCAGGTGAATGACTTGTATAGCGATATTAAATATCTTGATCTGTATTTGTTTCTTAGTTTTTTCAATTTTATTTATATTTATTATTAATGATTTTTTTCTTAAATTTATTTACACAATGGTTCTTGATTTATTTAATTATATACATGCATAAGTTTTTCAATTTGCATTTAGAATTTTTTTGTGTAAAAAAATATCTTGAAAAAATCTACATGTTCAATTTATTTATCATGTATTAATGTTTTCAACTTGATCTTTATTCTACATATTTTTTATTTTTTTCCTTGATTTTTTATAAAAGTTTTATTATTTCTAATTTCACCATTTGATCCAAGTTTATAATGTGTGCTTTTTTTTTATTTTGGATCTCATTCTTTTGATCTTTTTTCTTTTTTAATTTTTTCTTTCTTTTCAATTTAACTCTCAAATTGAAAATTTGTTGTTGCCCTTTAATTTATTTTTATTTTAATTTTATCCCTTATTTTTTTAATTGCTATTTTTTATGTTTTGTGTATTTTTTTTTCGATTTAACTCTTTAACATTTTATTTTCTAGGGACTATGCTTTACAATTTTTTTCATGTATAGTGCTTTGGGCTGATGTTCTGGATCACAAGTTTTAAAAATTAACAGCGATTGACATTATTTTTGTCTTATTTTCTTTTTTTACAGCTTTTCCCAGGCCAATATTTAAAATAAATCTTTTTTTTTTGTGCTACTTTAGTTTTTTTTTTATCATTTTATCAAACTAATTAGTTTTTGGATTTATCTTGCTTATTTAAAAAAAAAACATAATCATCTCTTGAATGTTTTTTTAATGGAAAAAAATGTTGTGGCCTGCAGGGTGACCAAACTAAAAGATGTGGAAAACTATTGTTCATCCACAAGCCTTGCATTATAAATGACAATATTAATTTATTGTGTTATACTTTTTTGTTTTGTTATTGATTTTTTGCTATGATTTGTTTTTCAATTTTTTTTTGTCAATTTCATCTTTTAAATTTTAATACTGAGATAATTGAGAATTTAACTTTATATTTTTTTACCTTTTTTTTTCCCTTTCCATGGGGTTAGCGTGGTTTGCGAATTTGTCAAAATAATCCAAGTTATTCCGGTTTACAGGTTTGGCAGAGTATTTTTTTTAATTGAACTTGAATTTTTTTTATCATCTATTTTTTTCTTATATAGTAAAAAAAATTATTTTAAGAGAAAATTTATATTATTAAAATTTATAAAATACATGAACATGTTCACAAGTTTGGCTAGTTGACCTAGTTTTTAGGTCTGACAAGTTTAACTTTTTTTAATTATTTATTTTTCAACATCTCGTTATTGAGTTGGTTTTTAATTTTGCATTTGTCTATTTTTGTTACTATATAGTTAAATAAAAAATTAAAAAAAAACAAATTATAATCCCACTGGAGTCCATAACTTTGTTCACAGGTTTGGTGTGCTAGCTCGGGTTACCCGATTCACAAGTTTGACGAGTTTACCCACTGACCGAATAAGTTTTTTTTTCCTTTAATTGTGTTTAATTTTTTTTTTCGATTTCATCCTTCAATATTAGATTGGTTGAGAAAAAAACTACATGATTTATTTTTGTTTTCTTTTTATAAAGTTATCACTGTTTTCAAATAATTGTGTATTTTTAGATTGGTTCTCAATTTTACAAGTATATATTTTCATCATCTAATTAAATAAAAAAAATATTAAATTCAACGGTGTCCGTGACATGGGTCGTAGGGTGACCGAGATCAATTTAATTTGTCATTGTCTTAATATTTTTTTTTTTAAAAATTATCATCTTTAAGTTTT
>Ga0307511_10002047_pt1 | contig 21127 bp, 16 predicted proteins | sample 13_EM_MG_FD_200266 | JGI IMG/M metagenome (GOLD analysis project Ga0307511, IMG submission 200266) | Populus trichocarpa ectomycorrhiza microbial communities from riparian zone in the Pacific Northwest, United States - 13_EM | ecosystem: Host-associated > Plants > Roots > Unclassified | place...
CGGCTGGGCACCAGCTCGGCGCCGTACCGACCGCCAAACACGAGCTCGGTTTCCTCGCGGCCGATCTTGAGGTATTTTGTGACCCGGTCGTGCTGTTCCTGCGAGACGATCGGCCCCATGGTCGTGGCCGAATCAAACGGATCGCCGAGCACAACCTGGTCCGCGATCGCGCGTATGCGCTTGAGCATCTCGGCGAGAATCGGGCGTTGCACCAGGATGCGCGATCCACCCACACACGCTTGTCCCGCGTTGGCGGTAAAAATCGACATCGTCGTGACACCGATCGCGGCTTTGTCGAGATCGGCGTCGCCCAGGACGATGTTTGGCGATTTACCTCCGAGCTCAAACACGGAAGATGTCAGCGTGTCAGCCGCGGCACGCTGAATGCGCTTGCCAGTTTCGGACGACCCGGTCATGGTGATCTTGCGGACCAGAGGATGACGCACCAGCGGTTCGCCTGCATCCTCGCCGAGCCCGGAAACGATGTTCAGGACGCCGGCCGGGAGCACCTTGGCCAGGAGTTCACCGAACCGCAAAATAGCGACACTCGCTTGCTCGGGAGGTTTGACAACCACCGTATTGCCGGCAGCGAGCGCAATGGACGCTTTGTTGGACATGATCGCGACAGCCGCATTCCACGGGACGATGGCCGCGACCACCCCATACGGCTCCCGCAGCGTATAGCCCAGCATGTTGCGATCCAGGATTGCGCTTCGGCCGGTGACGGCCTCGAGAGTCAAACTGGCAGAGCGCTCCCAGAGGAACTTCATGCCCATACCGAAGGTTCGAATGTTGTCGGCCAAAGGCCAGCCGTTGTCGAGCGTCTCCAGACGCGCAAGCTCTTCCGCATGGTTGACGAAGATTTCGGCAACCTGCTTCAGGTAGTGACACCGAGCCGCGGCCGGCAACCCAGACCACGCCGGAAACGCTGCAGCTGCTGCCGCCACGGCCGCGTCGACATCCGCTTTGTCCCCCGCAGGAACCCGCGCCCACACTCTGCCCGTCGCCGGATTGATGGAGTCGAGGAGTTTTCTGGACCTCGCCGGGTACAGTTCTCCACCCACCAGATTGCGATACTCGATTATCTCCACCGCTGCCCTCCCCCTGTATTCAACCGATCCCAATCAAGTAGCTTCCGAGTGCTTGACGAACATCTTGACAACATCACCCGAGGTGACGACACGAGGCATCTCACCGGCATTGAGCGGCGCGGCGCCGCTGGTGGATTTGGGCGTGACATCGACCCTGTTGGCGGCAGCCGCGGCTCGCAAAGCGCCGACCGTCAATTCCTCGCGAGCGTAATGCTTGAACGGGTCGAAGTTGAAGAAGCGCATCGCGTTGCGGTGCGTGACTTTTTCGATCTGTTGCGGGGTGAGGCTTTTGACCGTCTCCCACAGCCGCTCGGGCGCATGAGGCCACAGGCAATCCGAGTGCGGATAATCGCATTCATAGGCGACCATGTCCTCGCCGATATCCTCCAGATTCTTCAAGCCGAAAGCATCGTCGATGAAGCAGTTCATGAAATGCTCCTTGAAGACCTCGCTCGGCCGGGTGCCCTGGAAGCGCGAGTGAGTCCAGGCCTTGTGCCGCTCATGGCTGAAATCGGAGCGCTCCAGGAAATACGGAACCCAGCCGATGCTGCCTTCCGAGAGCGCGATCTTCATGTTTGGATAACGCTGAAGTGCCTCGAGGTGCAGCCAGTCGGCGGCGCCCACCACGATGGAGATCGGCATCGTGCTGATCCACGCCTCGATGGGCGTCTCCATCGACGCATGCGGCGCAGAGTTACCGGCGCCGATGTGGAGGCACATGACCATGTTTGCATCGGTGATCGCCTTCCACATCGGTTCCCAGTAGACGTTGTGGACGCTCGGCAAACCAAGTACGGTTGGATTCTCGTTGAGCGTTACGGCGGTACAGCCCTTCCTGGCGATTCGTCTGATCTCATCGACCGTCGCCGTCATGTCCCAGGTCGGCAGGAGCGCACAGGGGATGAAGCGGCCGGGATAGGCGCCACACCACTCATCGATGTGCCAATCATTGTAGGCGCGCAGATGCACCAGCGCCTGCTGCTTGTCAGCGACCTTGTGAAAGAGGTTCCCTTCGAAGCCAACGAAGCTGCCGAAGTTGAGTGATGCGGCGATGCCGTTGACGTTCATGTCATCAACGCGCGCGTGAACGTCGTACACGCCCTTGCGCAACTGATGAAGCTCGGTGGGCTCCATCCCATATTCTTCCGGGACTCGTCCAGCAACCGCATTCAGACCGATCGAGGGCAGCTTCTTGCCCTGATATTCCCAGTAGTTCGTGCCCGCAGCGCTCGTCTTGAACTGCGGCGCGCTCGCCAGGGCCTCACCCGACAAGTGCTTGTCGAACATGCCAGGAGGCTCACTGATGTGATCATCGACGCTGATGATCACCAAGTCGCTCATCTCCACGTTACTGCTCCTGCTCAATCCGCCATGAGCTTGTGACCGTTCTCCCACATCACGGTCCTCAGCTCGGCATCGGACAATCCGCGCCCGGCACGCTCATTGATGAAGTCGCGAGGCTCGGGCACTCCTTCGGAATGAGGATAGTCAGATCCCATGAGTAACCACTCGGCCGACCCGCTTTGATCGATCGCGCCACGCAGATCGTCCTCCGGATAGGCGACCACCCGAACGTGGCGCTTGAAGATGTTGCTCGGGCGCTCCTTCAGCTGACCGCCCGGCCAGTAGCCGTTCTTGGCCATCCCGCGCACCTTATCCATCTTGGTCAGCATGGCCGGAGCCCATTCTGAGCCATTCTCGGTGGACATCATCCGCATATTGGGAAAGCGCGCGAAGAAGTTCCAGAAAATGAAACTCGACAGCGTCTCAACGACCGGGCGTTCCGAATAGCCGTGCATCCAGATGAAGGCCGTTTGACGCAGGCGCGATTGCTGGACCTTCTCGCCCCATTGCGCCATGTGATGCTTCATATAGAGAGCTTCGCCGACGTGATAGGCGACTTTCACCCTGGCTTCATTGAGGATCGCCCAGAACGGATCGTGATCGGGATGTGCGGGCGGCTTGCAATTGACCGGCCCCATCGGCATCACAACCACACGGGCGCCGTTTTTGATGACAAAACGCGCTTCCTCGCACGCCTTCTCGAGATCGTCGAGCATGAGGATCGGCGTGGAGTAGATCTTACCTTGATAGTCATAACGCCACTGGTCGAGCAGCCAGCGGTTGTAGCCCCCGACGATCTCATACGACTCCTTGATTCCGTCGAGGTAGCTCAAGGCGGCGACCATGTGGCCGATAAACAGGACGCTCTGCTTGACACCCCACCCGTCGAGCAGCTTCACACGCTCTTTGGGCTCCATCATGGCCGTCGTGATGGGCACGCGCATGTCCACTTCGGTCTTACCCTCCTTGATGGCTCTCAGCCATTCGTGGAGCTTGCCCGGAGGTGGAATTCGTCGATCCTCGGTCATGTAATCGGCGGAGACCTGAACCTTGCGATCGCCAACATGCAGCGCGAATTCGCCGTCCACTCCACGCCGGAACTTAAACGGCCAGCGTTGTTGGAGCTCCTGGGGCATGCAACGGCTCCACGCGTCCTCCGTCTCGTAAAGATGCGTATCGCCGTCGAAAATCGGTCCGGTATAGGCGTAGCGCTCGCTGTCGATAGGGGGCTCATTCAACGTAGACATCTCAATTCTCCTGCCGGATCGCTGCTTGCGGCGTTACGGCGAGCAAAGGCTCCCCTGCCCACTTTCCCTGCGGACCGGACTTACGCTGTCCTCTTTGCAACCTGTAGACCTCAGGCTAACCTGGAGTCTCCAGGGTCACTACCCGGTATCGCGATAAATCAGTTTTCGCTTTGATTGGGTAATGGAGTCCCGACATTTACACCATTGCGCCGGCGAGAACAGGCCGACAGCAGTGAATAGTGTCTTCAGCCCCCCAGGCTGGATGATTCGGGGTTCCCCAGGCAAAAGGCTGTTTATGGATACTGATCTGATCTGCGCGTTGCGCGAGAACGCCCGGCGGGTTTTGACCGATCGCTGCGCGAGCGATCAATTGCATCGTTTCGTCAATCAAGAAACAGACCGTTACGATGCGAAGTTGTGGCGCACGGCCGCGGAGCTGGGCTGGCTCGCACTGGCGGTCACCGAGGAACACGGTGGCTTGGGTGCCGGAATCGTGGAGGTAGCAGCCCTACAGGAGGAGCTCGGGCGGTTCCTGGCCCCGGTCCCATTCCACTCTTGCGCGCTCGTGGCCAGAGCGCTCGCGCTGTGGCCTCGGGATGTCATCCGTGCCGAATGGCTCCCCCGACTGGCCACGGGAGAGATCATTGGCGCTGTGGGTCCCTTTTTTCCGAGCAGTTCCAGCCTTACCGCAGTCAGGTCGAGCAGCGCCTGGAAGATCAAGGGCGAGTGTGCACCCGTGCTGGACGGAGAAATCGCTGACGTGTTTCTCGTGTCCGTCTCGACAGAAGCCGGTCCGGGCATTGCGCTTATAGGCCGCTCAACAGGGCTCGCGGTCAGCACGCTGTCTGTCGCGGATAGGACCCGCACGGTTGCCACCCTGCGCTGTCAGAACATCGAGGTGCCGGCCGACCATCTCCTGTGCGGTTCAGAAGCGGCTGCCTTATCTGATCGGCTCGCCGACGAGGCTCGGATTCTGATCGCGAGCGACTCCCTGGGCGGGGCCCAGGCGATTTTGGACACCACTGTGGAGTACCTCAAAGCTCGCGTGCAGTTCGGCAGGCCGATCGGCTCATTCCAGGCCCTGAAGCACCGTTGCGCCGACCACAAAGTTTCCCTCGAGGCGAATAAGCGGCTGCTCGGGCGCGCAATGTTGGAATTCGGTACGGCGCAGCGTGCAACCTGGACGAGCCTGGCGAAATTTTCTGCTTGCGACTGCTATGCGGCACTGGCCGCGGATGGTGTACAGATGCATGGTGGCATTGGCTTCACCTGGGAACACAACGCGCATCTGTTTCTGAAACGCGCCCTGCTCAATCAGTTTCTCTTTGGAGATTCAGCGCAGCAGCAGGATCGCGCGGCGCAGTTGCTGATCGCCGCAAAGCAGCCTCTATGAGCGCGCAAGGCCAACTCCCAACTGCTGTGGGATCGACGGACCGTACGATCCTCGATGCGTGCGCCGATCCGGAGCGATTTCGCTCGCTGCTGCGAGCCTGGCTCGGGCGAACGGTTCCGCCCGATTGGCGGCGCGACCAGGCCGCCGCCACCGAGAAGCAACAGTTCGCCTTCCAGCGCTGGTGGTTCGGTGAGCTCAGCAAGATCGGAATGGCCACCGCCCATTGGGCTGCCGACTGGGGAGGTGAGGCGCTGGACGTTGCGTGCCAGATCATCTTCTTCGAGGAGCTCGCGCGCGCACGCGCGCCGAGCAACAACATGTTTGTATCGACGCTCTACCAGCTACCAGCCACGTTGTTCGCAGCCGGCGCGCCGGAGCAGCGGGAGCGTTATATTGCGGGCGCCAAAGCCGGGGATCTGTGGTGCCAGGGCTTTTCGGAGCCCGGCGCGGGGTCGGATCTGGCAGCGCTGCGAACCGCCGCCGTACGTGCAGGCGATGTCTACGTGGTCAACGGACAGAAGGTCTGGACGTCCTACGGTCAGTTCGCGAAACATTGCCTGCTTCTGGCCCGGACGGATTCCTCGCAGCCGAAGCATCGGGGGATCTCGATGTTCGTGATGGACATGGACAGTCCCGGCATCGAATTGCGGCCCATCCGTCAGATGACCGGCCAGGCCGAGTTCAACGAAATGTTCCTGCAGGATGTGCGCATCCCGGTAGAAAACCGGATCGGGGCGGAAAATGCCGGTTGGGCCATCGCACAATCGACCCTGTCCGCCGAGCGCGGCCTCATTATCTTCGAACAGTCCGAAAGGCTGCGCCATTTCCTCTCAGAGTTGCTGACTTGCGCCGAAGCCAGCTCATGGCTGCGCGACGATGAATGCCGCCGCGAATTCGTTCGAATTTATGCGCAGGCGGTCGCCCTGACTGCGATGATCCGCGAAATGCTCGAGCAGAACGACGCGCACGGCACGCTGGCGGCCCAGGAGCTGCCGGTCTACATCAAGCTGCACTATGCCGTCCTGTTGCAGAAACTGGGCGAGCTGCTGGTACGTGCGAACGGGCTGCCGGGTCAGTTGATGCGTGCTGATATCGCGACAGGCGGCGTGCCGAGCGGCAACTGGATGTTCGATTATCTGGCCTCGTGGAGCTGGACGATCGCCGGCGGAACCAACGAGATCATGCGCAACATCGTAGCGGAGCGCATCCTGGGCTTACCGCGTTGAGCTTCTCGGGCCGGTACCTGAAGATTCTGATTACCCGCGTTCTGAAGCCTGCAGACCGGTACTGGAGCTCTTTTGTGCGTTTGCCAACATGCGTGTCAAATAGCTTTCCAGTTGGAGTGCTTCGGCCCGCGTGAAGCCACGCAGGACCTGATTCAGCACGTCCATCGACACCGCGCGCATGCGAGGGAATGCCGCCCAGCCCTCCTCCGTCAGCTCGACACGGATCAGGCGACGATCGCAGAGCACGCGGCGCCGCGAAATCAGTCCCTTGGATTCAAGACGATCAAGCATCCGTGACATGGCTCCTGCGTCATACCAGATGCGCTTGCACAGATCCGCAACCGAGAGGGGCTCCGCCGCCGTCGCGAGAGTCACGATAATGACAAACTGCGCGGCGCTCAGCTCCAGAGAAGCCAAAGGACTGCTCAAGGCCAGTTTCGCATCCAACGTCGCAAGCAGCTCGCTGCGCACGCGGTTGATCAGGTATCCCAGACTCTTCAGAGGGTGGTAGCTCTCCGGATCGTAAATATCTGACATTGCATTGCTTCCTCGATGATCGATCCTTGCAGCGATGGCTGCAAGGATCCAGAAAGCGGCTGCGTGCCTAGCCGGCGGGTTGCTCGTCGGAATTCATCCGGTCCTCACGCGCGGCGCGCCTCTGGCAAACGGTCAACTCTGTCACTCAACTGACAGAATAGGGAGCTAGCTTGTGGACGGTCAAGGCGGCTCTTGTGTGGTCCACCGGACGCACGGGGATCTTCGCGATATTTTTCACCCACTCCATGTGGGTACGACGAGATTCGCCCAGGCGGCGCAGTCACACCAGCGCAATCATTTTGGTGCGCGCATCATTGTTACAGCCGCATCCCGCGGCAGGACGTCACGGCCCCCTGACTCGGTTCTTGACTGCGGTGGGCGTCGCGACCAGCACATCCAGAATCTCCGCCATTCGCTTGACTGAAGGTGGTTCATCCTGCTTCAGCCACCACGCCAGGATCTCGATCGTCGCCGCGACCGGAAAGACGACACTCAAGCTACCGGGCAGCCAGGATTGGGCCGACGGATTTTCAGCGAGTCGCTGAGCCTCGTTGATGAACTCCTCTTTCAGCGTGGCCGCAGCCCCGCCAGTCAACAGTGCCGACCAAAGCTTCTTATGTTTCCAAACGTATGCGCACAGTGCCTGGGCGGAAGCGCGGCTGTCGACCGTGTATAGGATTGGGACGCAGAGCTCACCACTGACGGCAGTCCAGTCTTGGCCCGTTGATACCCACCTCGTCAAAATGACCGCGGAAGCCCGAGCAGGTGCTCGGCCACATACGAGAGAATCAGATTGGTCGATATGGGTGCCACTTGGTACAGGCGCGTCTCACGGAACTTGCGCTCAACATCGTACTCATTGGCAAAGCCGAAGCCACCATGAAACTGAAGACAGGCATTGGCTGCCTCCCAGCTGGCCTTCGCAGCGAGATACTTGGCCATGTTCGCCTGCGCCCCGCAGTGCCGACGCGCGTCGAAGAGCGCACACGCGTTCCAACGCATGAGATTGGCGGCCCCGATCTCGATGTACGCTTCGGCGATCGGAAACTGTACGCCTTGGTTTTGCCCGATCGGGCGTCCGAAGACCACTCGATCCTTTACGTACGCGCTGACCCGGTCGATGAACCAATGGCCGTCGCCAATGCACTCGGCCGCGATCAGGGTGCGCTCGGCGTTCAGACCGTCAAGGATGTATCTGAAGCCCTGCCCTTCCTCGCCGATCAGGTTCTCCTCCGGAATCTCCAGGTTCTCGAAGAACAGCTCGTTGGTTTCATGGTTGACCATGTTGGGAATCGGACGCACCATCAGGCCGGACCGCTCGGCCAGGCGCAAGTCGACCATGAAGATCGACATTCCTTCAGATTTTTTCTTAACCTCCGCCAATGGCGTAGTGCGTGCCAAAAGGATCATCCAGTCGGAATGCTGCACGCGCGAGATCCAGACTTTTTGTCCGTTAACGACATAGCGGTCGCCCTGCTTCACCGCTGTGGTCTTGATATTCGTCGTGTCGGTGCCCGCAGTCGGCTCAGTTACGCCCATGGACTGCAATCGCCACTCGCCGCTGGCAATCTTTGGGAGGTATCTTTCCTTCTGCGCCCTCGTCCCATGACGCAGCAAGGTTCCCATGTTGTACATTTGGCCGTGGCATGCACCGGAATTTCCACCGCTGCGGTTAATCTCCTCCATGATCACCGTAGCCTCGGCTAATCCAAGACCCGACCCACCGTACTCGGTGGGGATCATCGCCGCCATCCAACCCGCGTTTGTGAGCGCGTCAACGAATGCCTTGGGATAGGCGCGTTCCTTATCGACCGAGCGGTGGTACTCGTCTGGAAACTCTGCACACAAGGCGCGGACAGCGTCCCGGATGTCCTGATAATCGTCGTTCAGGTTATTCCACTCGCGCATATAGTTGGTAATCAAACCTTCCATCGCCCAATGATTTTGGCGTCAGACCAAGCAGAAATAACTTCGATATCGTTCGTCCAAATACGGCAAATCATCCGACAGTCCGACGAGTCCCACGCTTTCCTGTGAAGCAGTCAGCATGTGAATTCGAGAGCACCCAACATCGGCAAATGAGTCTACCTCACGGCCACACGCACGCCAGCAATGTTCCCAGGCGCTCCGCCCTCCCTCCACTGAGCGTGCTGTAGCGTCAGCGACGACGAAGTGCTCACCGCTGTGGATGAGATTGCCTTTCATGCTCGGCTGTACGCATGCCCTCTGCTGCTTGAGCGCGAGTACGCGATAGATCGAGGCATCGGCGTCATCTGAGGCTAATGACTTGAGCCTTCTTGAGCGTAGTGATCAGCTTGCCTTCTTTCGCTGAGATCGTGGCGACCGGAACCGTGACCATCTTGGCATCGATGATGATCTGTGCCGAGCCGTCGTTGGTAACACGATAAACGGCCCCGAGCCGACTACCATCCGCAGAAAACAGCATCACACCCTTCGCCACAACCGTGGTTGTTTCTGCAGCCGTCTCCGCCCGTACAACGGGCAGCATGACAAAACCGCTCAGCATGACAATCACAATCAACTTCTTCACATCGTTCTCCCAAACGTTTCACTACAGAAATTTCAACGACCCGCGATCCGCCCGGCAACCAACGTGCTTGACGTGCTCACCTGGCTTTACCCGACTCCGAGATCTGCGCGAGAAGATCATCCGCGCCTTTCCTGGTCCCGACCTCCCCTGCTGTCAGCAAGCGCCCGCCGTGTGGACGTTTCTCTTGCAACGCATTCAATCGGCCTCCATCTACCGCCAGGCCACCCCTGGGACAGCCTGGTGCCGCTGCGTGTGCTGAGCCAAAGCCTTTACCGGCGGGCAAATGTCCGGGCTAAAGAGTAGAGTGATCGTTCGATCTATTTATAGCAGTACTGTATCTGCGCCGTCAACAGAGATAGAATGATCGCTCTAGTTTAAAAGGGGGCAGGCCTTGCGCAAGATAAATCCACGGAAACATGACGAGCGGCGGTGCGAGATATTGGAGGCCGCCGGACGCTGCTTTGCACGCGATGGCTTCCGCAGTGCCAGTATTTCCGACATCTGCCAGGAAGCGAACATCAGCCCCGGCCACCTGTATCACTATTTCGAGAACAAGGAGGCGATCGTCAGGGCGATAGCTGAAATCACCGTGGCAGAGGCAGACATGCACCTGGAGGTCATGTCGTCCGAAGCCGATCCGATCACCACGTTGGTCTCGAAAGTCGAGATCGCCAGGGCACACCAGCGTGATGCGACCCATTTTCTAGTATTCGACATGCTGGCCGAGGCGGGACACAACCCCTCGATCGCAAAGCTCCTGCGCGACAGTAACCGCGCGATGCGCTTGCGGCTCGCCGCTTTCTTGAGAAAAGCCCAGGACGGCGGGCATGTCGATCGCACCCTCGATCCTGATCTGGCCGCGTCCGTATTGATCAGTGCCGTCGATGGAGCCAAATCGATAGCCATTCGCGATCCGACGCTCAGTAAAGAGGGTGCCAGCGAACACCTGAAGACATTAATTGCGCGGTTTCTCAACCCTGCGCGCCACTAGATCACCTGTGCCGCGCAGTACTGATATACCGTAGATCATTTATGGCGCATGGAATACCTGCCGCTTTCACCTGTCAGTCCAGCACCCATGCGCACCATTCAAGCCTTTCGGTCGTCGATTCCCGCACCGCGTCGGTCCCAATTGACGTGCCTCAGACTGGACTATAGTATCCATGGAGTATCATTAGTGATCTTCGCCGTACCTTCCCGTTGGGCCAAACTGCGTTCCTGGATAGCGTCCCGTGGTGTTGAAGGCTGACAGAAGGTCCGGCCGCCGGGACCCGCACGACCGAAGCTCTTCGCCAATTCCTTACAGGGGCTGGAACAGGAGTTAAGAGGACCTCACGTGTCTGAAATAAACACAAGCCGGCTCACCGTAACTGACATCATCAAGCGCAAAGGCAATGAGAAGATTGTGATGCTCACTGCATACACAACTCCGACCGCTCATCTGCTGGATCCCCACGTGGATATCCTATTGGTTGGCGATAGTGTAGGCATGGTTCTGCACGGCCTGCCCAACACGCTCGCAGTTACGCTGGAGATGATGGTCCTACACGGCCGCGCGGTGATGCGGGGATCTTCACAGGCGCTGGTTGTCGTTGATATGCCGTTTGGGACCTATGAAGGAAGTCTGGTATCGGCACATCGCGCCGCGGTCCGCCTCATGCAAGAAACCGGCTGCCACGCCGTGAAAGTCGAAGCGGGCCGAGGCATAGCCAAGACGATTCGGTTCCTCACCGAGCGCGGCATTCCAGTCATGGGGCACATCGGGTTGCGACCTCAGGCAGTGAATGTCGAAGGCGGCTTCAAGACAAAAGGTCGTTTGGAGCGGGAACGTGACACGGTACTCGAAGAAGCGCGGGCCGCAGATGAGGCCGGCGCTTTCGCGATCGTCATCGAGGGTGTTTCCGCCGACTTAGCCGATCAGATTACGAAGGAAGTCAACGTCCCCACCATTGGGATCGGAGCTTCGCCCAACTGCGATGGCCAGGTACTGGTCATTGATGACATGCTGGGCCTGTTCGAGTGGACACCGAAATTTGTACGGCGATACGCAAACCTGCGCGAGACCATCAGCCGTGCTGCGGAGACATACGCCAAAGACGTGCGCAGCGGTCGTTTTCCGGATGGTGCTGAGGTCTACAACTTCAAAGCCAAGTAGCGCCGCGATGGGTGTGGGCCATTGGATAGGCCCTGCCGTCCAGCCCGCCGGCAAATCCCATTTGAGGCGACCGCGACGCCTTGACTTGCGCAGCGATGCGGCTGCGCGGTCAACCGCGGTAGACTGATCGCTGTCGCTATGAGGAGGGAGTTGTGCGCACAGTAGATCCGCTGAAACACGAGGAACGCCGCCAGGAGATCCTGGAGGCTGCGCGGCGCTGCTTTGCGCGCGATGGCTTCCGAGGCGCCAGTATTTCCGAGATTTGCACCGAGGCGAACATCAGCCCCGGCCACCTGTATCACTATTTCGAGAACAAGGAAGCCATCGTCAGAGCGATGATCGAAGCTGCCATCTCGGACGCCGATACCCAACTCGGCCTGCTCTCTCCAAGCGACGATCCGATCGCCCTGCTGGTCTCGAGAGTCCAGAGCGGCAGGACGAGGCAGCGCGATGCGAACCATTTTCTACTGTTCGATATGTTGGCTGAGGCGGGGCACAATCCGGCGATCGCCAAGCTGCTGCGCGATCACAACCGCGCAATGCGGTCCCGGCTCGCGGCACTGCTGCGCAGAGGGCAGGACAACGGACAGATCGACGGCAGCCTCGATCCTGACCTTGCCGCGTCTGTGCTGATCAGCGCCATCGATGGCGTCAAGACCACGAACATTCGCGATCCGAAGCTCAGCAGAGAGGGCGTCGGAGAACACCTGACGATGCTCATTACGCGCTTCCTCAGCCCTGCGAACAACTAGTGCCGTTGTGGCACGCTTCGTCGCTCGGTCCGATATGTCGGAGTTCGGCTGTTCCTCTATCGCCATACTGAGTTCAACCAATGAGGAAGGCATGGTTGCGCAATTTGCGAAATTGTTCGGGCTGACCGCAGCTGCGGTCATCTTGGGAGCTCTCGCCTTGAGTGCAACGGCGACCGGGGCTGAATCGGATCTCGCCTTGTCGTACTCAACCGCCGCCGCGAAGTGGAGCGAGGCGCTGCCTCTTGGCAACGGCCGTCTGGGCGCCATGCTGTTCGGGGGAACAGAATCCGAGAGGATCCAAATCAACGAAAGTACCCTCTGGGGCGGCAGACCTCACGACTACACCCCACCTGAGGGTGCAAAGAGTCTTACCGAACTGCGGCAACGCGTATTTGCAGGCGACATCCGCGGCGCCGAGAAGCTGAGCGAACGGCTCATGGGCCGGCCGAAATTGCTCGCGCCCTACCAGCCCTTCTGCGACCTGCGGATTCACTTTCCCGGACACTCTGTGGTCGCCGATTATCATCGTGGCCTCCAACTCGATGAAGCTGTGTCAACCGTGAGCTATCGCGTTGACGGAGTCTCGTTTCACCGCGAAGTATTCGCCTCCCGTCCGGATCAGGTCCTGGTCGTACGGCTGACCGCCGATCAGCCGGGCAAACAGACATTCTCGATCGGGATGGACTCACCGCAGCCGGGCGCGCGCGTTCAGGTCGCAGGCATGAATGCCATACACCTCGCCGGACAGATTCAGCCGCGGCAGAATCCGGGCTCCTCGTGGGTAGGATCCTGGGATGCACCCGGGATGAAATTCGCCGGCTATCTGTTGGTCCAAGCCGAGGGTGGCACAGTGCATGGTGCCGGTGATCAACTGGAGGTCGTGGGCGCGGACGCTGTGACTGTGCTGTTCAGCAATGCCACGGGCTTCAGAAGTTACAAAGACATCGGAGGCGATGCCGACGGCGAAGCCATACGGCGCGTCAGGTTGGCCTCAGGGCACAGCTACGAGCAATTGCGGCGCCGGCACGTCGATGACTTCCAAGGACTCTTTTCGAGAGTGCGCCTGCAGCTATGGCGCGCGGCACGCCCGCAAGAGACGAGTGAGCGTCTACGGGATTTCAGCACCACGAACGACCCGAGCCTGGCAGCTCTTTACTACCAGTTTGCGCGCTATCTGTTGATTTCATCCTCCAGGCCCGGCGGGCAGCCGGCGAATCTACAGGGAATTTGGAACGAAGATCTGCTGCCCGCCTGGGGCAGCAAGTGGACAACCAACATCAACCTGCAGATGAACTATTGGCCGGCAGAGACCGGCAACCTGTGGGATACCGAAGGACCGCTCTGGAGCATGATCGGGGAGTTGCGCGTAACGGGCGCCGATACGGCACGGACCCTGTACAACAGCCGCGGGTGGGTGCTCCACCACAACACCGACCTGTGGCGTGCCACCACGCCGGTCGACGGGCCCTGGGGAATGTGGCCGGTTGGAGGAGTTTGGCTCAGCAATCAGATGTGGGATCACTACGAGTACAGCCAGGATCGGGAATTCCTGCGGCGTGAGGCGTACCCGGCCATGAAGGAGGCTGCCCGGTTTGTTCTCGACATGCTCGTGCCGGCGCCACCTGGCACCCCATTTGCGGGCAAACTCGTCACCAACCCGTCCATCTCCCCTGAGAATCAATACCTGCTCAACGGCGCCCGCGGACATTTGACGTACGCGCCCAGCATGGACATCGAGCTCATCTCGGAGCTTTTCGACAATTGCCAACGCGCCAGCGAGATACTCGGTGTCGATGCGGACCTCCGCTCGGAGCTCCAACGTGCACAGCGTCGGTTGCCGCCACTACAGATTGGGAAACACGGCGGGCTACAGGAGTGGATCGAGGACTATGACGAGGCCGAGCCCGATCATCGGCATACCTCACACCTGTATGCGCTCTATCCCGGCTCCGGTATCGACCTCGAAAGGACTCCGCAATTGGCCGCAGCCGCAAGAAGAACACTGGAGCTCCGCGGTGATGGGGGCACCGGCTGGTCCAAGGCATGGAGAGTCGCGCTCTGGGCGCGGCTTCGAGACGGTGAGCACGCGTATAGGATTCTGCGGAGCCTGATCTCCTCGAGCACTCTTCCAGACCTGTTTGATGTCGGCCCACCCTTTCAGATCGATGGCAATTTCGGAGGAGCGGCCGGAATCGCCGAAATGCTGCTGCAGAGCGGGCACGGTGAAATAGTGCTGCTGCCGGCGCTACCCCGCGCCTGGAAAGAAGGCGTGGTCGCAGGACTGCGTGCGCGGGGAGGTGCAACCGTGGGCTTTGAATGGCACAACGGCAGGCTGACGACTGTCAATATCCACAGCAATATCAAAGGCCAGTTCCGTATCCGCTACGAAGCCGAAAGCACGGCGGTGGACATGCAACCCGGCCGCGACGTGGTGCTGGATGGCAACCTCAGGGTGAGGCAGAGCTCGAATTTCTGAGTCATAGCAGGGCGCCTCCATCGTTGCGCGACTGCCCGGCGTGATCTATTTTACACGCTGCTATTGATCCATATTGGCTCATGGAGCCCGAGCGACCCGGGTGCAAGCACGCGAGGCTGGCGCTATCTCATGAATTTCGGCATCAACGATGACCAGCGCATGCTGCGCGACACGTTCGCGCGCTTCCTCGATAGGGAGAGCAGCTTGGCGCGCGTACGTAAGGCAAACGAAGCGGGAGGGTTCGATCGGGCCTTGTGGCGCGGCTTGGCTGAGTTGGGAACCTTCTCGATCCGCGTACCGGAAAACGCCGGCGGGCTCGGCCTGGGAACGTTCGATGCCGCGCTTGTGATGGAAGAAGCTGGACGCACGCTGGCATCGGGTCCTATCGCGGAAGCACAAATGGCGGCGCGCCTGCTGGGGCTACTGCATCCGCAAGGGCTACTTGATGACGTCATTAGCGGCGGCAAAGTAGCAACACTCGCCTTCCACGATATCGCGACGAACCCTGTGCAGTGGCTTACGGGGGGCGCGCATGCAGACGTGGTCATCGCGCGCAAAGGCGACACGGTGGTCGCGGTCTTGCTGGACGCTTCCGAGCGTCATGTGGAAGAGAATCTAGCGTCGAACGGCATGGGCGAGGTCGACCTCGGCAAAGCACAACAGCTTGTCCTAGCCTCCGGCCAGCCGGCGCTTGATCTTTTCTCCGGGAGCCTGGAAGAGTGGAAGCTGCTTTGCGCTGCGACCCTTTCAGGCTTGGCGCGTGAAGCAATGCGCCTGGCGGCCGCATACGCCTGTGAACGCCACGCGTTTGGCGTGCCTATCGGCACATTCCAGGGCCTCTCCCACCCGCTGGCCAGCCTGATCACCGATGTGGAGGGTGGCAAATATCTCATATGGAAAGTGATCCATCAGATATCAATTGGCATGGAAGGCGCAGGCGCGCGCATCCCTCTGGCGCTCTGGTGGAATGCGAAGACCGCGGCAGCCGCGGGTGTTCAAACACTGCGCACTTTCGGTGGCTACGGCCTCACGACTGAATACGACATCCATCTCTACAACCTGCGCGCCAAGGCCTTGCCGCTGGTCCATGGCGATCCACAGCGACTGCTCGAACAGGCGGGCCGGCGGCTCTATGCGAATTCACCGAGCGTGCTGCCGGATGTGGGTGCCGTGCCGATTGACTTCGAGCTGGGCGAGCAGGCACACCAACTCGCGCGCGAAGTCGACGACTTCTTCGAGAAAACGCTGACGTCGCAGCTCAAGGCGCATGCCCATCATTCCTGGGACGGTCATCATCCGCTGGTGCACAAGAAGCTGGCCGAAGCAAACCTCTTGTTCCCCGCCTGGCCCAAGGAAAAAGGCGGGCGCGGCGCAACACCCTACGCACAGCATGCAGCCGCCCAAGTGTGGGCAGAGCATGGATGGTCGAATCACGCCGCCGGTACGACACAGATGATTGCCGCGATCATCGATCGGTTCGGCAGCAACGAAGCAAAGCAGAACGTACTCGAACCGATTCTGGCGGGTGCGATCGTCTGCAGCCTCGGCTACACCGAGCCGGGTTGCGGCTCCGATGTGTTCGCGGCCCAAACCAAAGCCACCCGGGAAGGCGACGCGTGGCGGATCGACGGGACCAAAATGTTCACCAGCGGCGCCAACATTGCCACCTACGTGCTGATGCTGTGTCGGACCAACCCCAACGTTCCCAAGCACAAGGGTCTCACGATGTTCATCGTGCCTCTGCAGGCCAAAGGTGTAACCGTCCAACCGGTCCACACTTTCCAGGATGAGCGGACCAACATCACCTTCTACGATGGCGTGCGGGTTGCGGATGGTTATCGGCTTGGCGAGGTAGACGGCGGCGTCAAAGTAATGAGCGCGAGCCTCGAAATCGAGCACGGCGGAGGATTCGCGAAATCGCAGGTTGCCCTGGTAAGGGCCGCGGAGGCGCTCTGCAGCGAAATCGAGCGCGATGGGAGCGCTCTGCTCCAGGAGAAGCTCGCGCAGATGCGGCTGGCCAAAGCCTGGGCGCATTGCCTGATTGCCGAAATGCTCGGCCTGCGCGCCTTGTGGGCCGCGCAGAACAGGCTCGACATCCCCGCCGCCGGACCGATGGCGAAGTTGTTTTCCTCGGAAGCGTTTCTCAACGACAGCAATGACCTGCTCGACCTGACAGCACCGCTGTCTGTGTCCAAGCGCACGCCGGCGGCCGCCCTGATCAACCTGTCCTACCGCTATGCCCATGCCACGACCATCTGGGCCGGCACGAGCGAAATTCACCGTTCGATGATCGCCGAGCGCGTGCTGGGTCTGCCCCGTAGCCGAAATTAAACCCATTCAGGAGCCTTCCCCTTGGCTGAAGCCTACATCATTGACGCCGTCCGCACCCCACGCAGCATAGGGAAAACGGGCAAAGGTGCGCTTTCGCGGCTGCTGCCGCAGCATCTTGCCGCCACTGTGCTCAGAGCAATCAAGATACGCAACCACTTGGAGCCCGATACGATCGACGATGTCATTTGGGGCTGCTCCGCACAGTTTGGCCTGCAGGCTGGGGACATGGGACGCATGGCTGCCATCGATGCCGGTCTGGGTCTCAAAACCAGCGGCGTTACGCTCGATCGCTTCTGCGGCAGCGGCCTGACGGCAACCAACCTGGCCTCCGCCTCTATCATGTCGGGAATGGAGGACCTCGTGATTGCGGGTGGGACCGAAATGATGTCCTATCTCAACGATTATGGGGCGAAGCTCCAGGCGGCCGGCTTGCGGATCGGCCTGGGCGGATTCAATCCCCGACTGCAATCGAAGCATCCGCAGTCTCACCAGGGAGTCTGCGCCGATGCGATCGCAGCGATCGAAGGCATTGGACGCGAGGAGCTGGAAAAGCTCGGTGTCGAAAGTCAGCAACGTGCCGCCACCGCCATCCGGGAAGGACGCTTCGCGAAATCGACCGTCCAGGTACTCGATGACGAGGGCAATGTCGTCCTGGACCATGAGGAGTATCCGCGCCCCGGCACCACGGCTGAACAGCTTGCCGGGTTGAAGCCCGCTTTCGAACAGTTCCTCAACATGCCCGCCTCCCCTGGCGGACCGACCTTCGGCGAGCTGATCACCCAAGTCTATCCGGGTGTCAGGATCAAACCTGTCCACCATGCCGGCATATCATCGGGCGTGGTCGATGGTGCCGCAGCGCTGCTTCTCGCCTCACAACGGGGCGCTGAGAAGTGTGGCCTCGAGCCCCGTGCCCGGATCGTCGCGATGGCGAATGTGGGCGACTGCCCGACGCTGATGCTCAATGCACCGGTCCCGGCCGCAAAAAAGGTACTCGACAAGGCCGGCCTCAGGAAGGACGACATCGATGTGTGGGAGGTCAACGAAGCCTTTGCCGTCGTGGTCGAGAAGTTCATCCGTGACCTCGATCTGCCTCGTGCGAAGGTCAACATCAACGGGGGCGCCATGGCGCTCGGCCATCCGATCGGCGCAACCGGCGCGATCCTCATCGGCACGGCGCTCGACGAGCTCGAGCGGACAGGCGGCCGCTTCGGCCTCATCACCATGTGCGCTGCCGGCGGCATGGCGCCTGCGATGATCATCGAGCGGGTCTGACCAGGGCGCCGCCGGCGCGCAGCGGAGGAATGCATGGAAACCGAAGTCATCGGCTTCATTGGGCTCGGGGACCAGGGCGCACCCATAGCGCACCGTATTCTCGACGCAAAGCTGCCGCTGGTGGTGTGGGCCCGCCGCCCGCAGGTGCTCAAGGCCTTCACCGCCAGGGGCGCGAGCGCGGCGGCGAGCGCCAGCGAGTTGGGGGCGCGCTGCGATCACGTTGGTATTTGCGTCGTCAATGACAACGATGTCGCTGAGATCTGCCAACAGCTGCTACCCGCCATGCGCCCGGGTAGCCGGATCGCCATTCACTCGACCGTCTTGCCGGACAGCTGTGTCAAACTGGAGAAGCAGTGCGCACAGCACGGCATAGAGCTGATTGACGCAGCCGTCAGTGGAGGGGCCGCGCGCGCCCAGGCCGGCACGCTCACAATCATGTGCGGCGGGAAGCAGCAGGCCTTCGAGGCCTGTCGCACGGTGTTCGAGACTTTCGGCAAGCTGATCGTACTGGTTGGGCCCATCGGCTCAGGACAGCGCGCGAAGATTGTCAACAACGCCTTGTTGGCGGCCAACATTGGACTGGCGCATGCCGCGCTCACCGCCGGCGAAAGCATGGGTCTAGATCGGGCGGTGCTCGCCGGACTGATCCGGGGCAGCAGCGGCCACAGTTTTGGCCTGGAGGTTTGCGCGCGCTATCAATCACCCCGTGCGTTCGCCGCGGGAGCAAAGCTGCTGATCAAGGATGTCGGGTTGCTGAAAGCTGTCCTCCCGCACGATGTCAGCGCAGAGGCGCTGCGCGCCGCCGCGGATCCCTACTTGGATCAAGCGACTTGCGCTGCGCATTCGTCCACATCAGACTGACGCGCGCCGAGACGGCCGCAAGGGCATTTCGATGGCATTTGTGAGAGTTTGCACTGTCAGTGAACTGGGACCGGATGGAATCGCTTCGTACTATATCGAAGGCATGGAAGTGCTGGTGCTCCGAGATAGTCAGGGCGCAATACACGCCCTCGAGGGACTGTGCCCTCACGAGGGGTACCCTCTGATCGGCGGTATTTTCGACGGGTCCACAATCACCTGTGCGGCTCATGGATGGATCATCAACGCGGTTACCGGACGGGGAATCAACCCACCTAACTGTCGCGTCGCTGCCTATCCCCTCAAGCTGGACGGCGAAGAGATCCACGTTGATCTCGACGCCCCTTTGTCCTGACCACCTGGCTTACCGCTTGACCATGCGCCAAGTTGGATCAACGGCCGATGAATTTTGGATCCCGCTTTCCGGTCAGGGCGGCGATGCCTTCGCGATAGTCTTCGGTGAGGAAGCTCAACGTCTCCATGCCAAGGGACATGTCCATGTGGATGGCCGCCTGTTGCCGGATGGCCGAGTTGAGAGCGCGCTTGGTCAAGCTGACCGCGGCCGGCGCCGCCTGCAGCATTCGGTCGACCCAATAGCGGGTGCGCTCGTCGAGCTTGGATCTCGGAACGGCTTCCGTTACGAGCCCGATAGCCTCGGCCTCCCGACCCGTCAGCAGGTCACCTGTGAAAAGAAAGCGCTTCGCGCGTGCCATTCCCACCAGGTGCGGCCACAACAGGGAGCCACCGTCACCCGCTGCCAACCCAACTTTGACGTGAGTGTCACCGATTTTGGCATCTTCGACGGCCACGGTGATGTCGCAGCACAGCGCGATAGAGCATCCCTTACCAACTGCGTGCCCGTTGATTCGGCCGATGACCGGCTTGTCGCAATCGAGAGCGGTCAGGATGAGGTCCCGCATCACGCGCATTCCGTTGACCCAATAGGCGTTGCGGCCAGTGTCGTCCTGCGGGGCATTCGCCCCGCCGGCGCCGACGCAGAAAGCCCGCTCCTGACTCCCTGTCAACACCACGACTCGGACCTCCGGGTCGCGTTTGGCTTCCCAAAAGAGCCTGATGAGATCCTCATCGAGGTGAGCGTTTTCCGTCATCCTGGCCCAAAGCACGCCATCTGTTTGCTCCACGAGCACTGCCTCGAACTTCGCGTCCATATCTATCTCCTCCTGGCCGGGCTCGACGCCGCGTGCAAAAGAGCACGCGGCCGAAGGCGGCCTAGGGCTTCATCAGGCTGACGATGTTCTTGCTTTCCAGCTCGGCGATACGGTTCGCATCCAAACCGAGAATTTCTCCAAGCACGCTCGCCGTGTGCTCGCCCGCGCGCGGCGGATGGCGGTAAATGCCGGGCGCACCATCGCAGAAGCGGATCGGCGAAGACACCAAGCGCAAATCGGGATCTTCCGGATGCAGGGCCGGCTGCAGCACGCCATTGTGCACGGCTTGCGGATCGTCGAACGCTTCAAGCACTTCATTGATCGGCCCGGCGATCACACCGACCTCAACCAGCGCATTGTAAAGCGTAGATCGCTTCCACTTGATGATCTCCGCGTTCAATATTTCCTTCATCGCCGCGACATTGGCGATGCGTTGCGGACGCGTAGCGAAACGCGGATCGGCGGCGACGTGCTCAATTCCCAGCACTGTGCACAGCTTGACGAAATCAGGGTCTTTGCTGGCCTGGATCAGCACTTCGCCGTCGCTGCATTTGAACAGGCCCGACGGCACGGATTCCAATGCGTCGTTTCCCACCCGCATATACGACCGGCCCGACAGAAACGACCAAGACGCCGCGGTGCTCATAGCCGCCAAGGCGCTGTCGAGCAGCGAAACGCCGACCCAGCCGCCTGGGCGGCCCGTCTTCTCTTTCTGATACAACGTG
>Ga0307511_10002048_pt1 | contig 21120 bp, 31 predicted proteins | sample 13_EM_MG_FD_200266 | JGI IMG/M metagenome (GOLD analysis project Ga0307511, IMG submission 200266) | Populus trichocarpa ectomycorrhiza microbial communities from riparian zone in the Pacific Northwest, United States - 13_EM | ecosystem: Host-associated > Plants > Roots > Unclassified | place...
TACAGGAGACATATATATTGAGTGCTCGCATTTGTGGTTCAAGTGATCGATCCGGATGTGTTCCATGTGCTCCAATAACTCCAGAACCAACAATATGTATTTGTGGGATCACCACATATGTGGACTCGATTTTGAGATCCTTGATGTAATCAGTGCAAATGGTTATCAACATCATGCTAGAGCTGAACATGCAGCCCAATCGCCCCTAGCTTTTTTCAATTTATTTTACATCTTCAGTACTTATATACGGCGCTGTTAGGAGGGCCCTGCTGAGCCCGAGGAAACCCGTGAGGACGCAAGAGCGGCCACGTTAATCCGGCCTACTCACGCAGTGATAGATACAGACACTCATGTTCGAATGAAGCGTGCAAGTTCAAACAAAGTAAGTCAAAAAAGAGGGAAAGTTGAGGGAGTAGACACGAAAGAAAACCTGGTGCTCCGTGGCCGCCACACCCCATCCCGGCCTGTTCTCCCCTTTCCCCCTATTCGGAAATGATAGTTGTATTCCGCTCTTCTTCATTTTATCTCGTCTGTGTTTAATTGTCGCCCTCCCCGGATATCCCCTCCGGAGCAGCTGATTCCCCATAGCCTGTCGTCATCTTTATTTAGATACTCATCCCGGGGTGTCTAGATCTTCCCACGCTGTAGTACTCGCCAACAGTTCCATCCTGGCCATCCTGAACCTTGGGCACATCATGGCCGTCCTCCAAGATGTATGTGGGGGCGGGGGGAGCGGAGTTTGTCAGCCTTGCCTCTCTTGTGGGGCCAGCTCGGATGTGGACCCCGGTCTGTGCTGAGCTAGGTCTAGGCTCACCAGCCATTCCATGCGAGTCTCTTCTTCTGGGGCCGAAACCTTCCCTTGTCCGTCGTATCTCCTTGTTGCCCTGGATGCCGTTCTGGTGGCCACCTCGGTGGTCGTCTGTGGTGGTCCCGCGACCTCTACTAGGCGTGACTCGTACCATGCCCGGTGGTTCTTGACATTTCCCGAGATTCCAATGTGGCTGCGGATCCAGGTAATGGCGGTGTCTTGGTTCCTCCCTTTATATACTGCTTGCTTCCGCTGTCTTTCTATTCCCGACCTCAGGGGCTGGCCGTTGCTTAGGTTAACCGCGGTCTGTAGGGCCGCCTGGGAGTTGGCCGAGTTCCTTCAACAACCACCTGATACCCGTAATCTCCACGCCCTGATTGTGCTCCTCTAGCCATCGTCATATCATCCCCGATTTATGTCGTAGTGGGGCTGCCTGCATGACCACCGCCTGTGTCCTCGGGGTGCTGCCCCTGCAGCCTTGGGGATTTTCGGTGGTGTCTGGCGCTTCCGTCGTGATGCTTTATGTTGACCTGGACCTGACACGTGGATTGCCACCTGCGCGTAGGTGCGCACTGGGGGTACAGGTGCATCTTGAGTTTGCGTTGTGACTCTGTTGACCCTGGCTTTGTGTCTCAGTGGTGCCGTTGTCGTGGTCCGGGTCGTGGTCCGGGTCATGGAGCTGGTCGTTGTGGTGGGGTCTGTAGTGTTGTTGGTAGCGTCTGTGTTGCGGCGTTTTTGGGCCCGGGTGCTCTCATGTCCTGTACGTCCTCCGGCCAGACTTTTAGGAGCGCCGAATCGACTGGAAAACCCACGGATATAGAAACCGCATGAAAAGCTGGATGCTCCAGAGTTAGGTGTCTCTATCCAGCCCTGCCTCTTTCACTATCATTAACAAGCCGATTATAGTGTCCCCGAGAGGGAAACTTGGTCAGCGATGTGGCCCTGTGGTGGAGCACTCTTGTTCTGGCCTGTTGTGGTGTGGGAGTTGTTAGATTGGCTCCGGAGCCGAGGTCAGTAGTGCCTCGTGTCCTCGTTGGTTGGGCGCCAGTGTGGGAATTATAAAATCACTGATTCGTTGGACGCTGGGCCGCGTAGATGTGGTGTGGGTGAGCTCGTTGATCAATGCTCGTTGAGGGCGTCTTTTCGTTAGAAAGTTGGAAAAGAGAGCGGCGGAGACGTGAAGAAAAGCTTCAGACGAGGGGGAAAGGGTCACGATAGTTGTTCCCCCGGGATCTGGGGAGGTGTTCGTGTTTTAGGCCGCCAAGGCTATCTCGTGGTGGCGTCCGTTCATTTGTAGCTGCTCTGGTTGTTGAGTTCCGACCAAGCGCTCGTTCTCTCAAAGTGTTGCGTAGGGACCTGCCTATCGATAGAATTGAAATGTGGTCCAACCTGGATAGGACGCCGGGATCCATCCTACCTTTTGGTGGCGAGCATCGTGATCGCCCCTGTAATCTTCCCGAGTGCCTGGTACTCTGGGCGTTGAATTCCGGTCAGGTTCGCATCGACCCTGCATGGACTCTGACAGACTTCTCCATAGTACTCTCCTTTTTCAACGCTTTGGGGCGTTATGAGCGCCAGGCTATTCTCAAAACTAACGTAACAGGAGATTGTGACTATATAATCTCATCGGAACGCATGCACTGGCAGATGAAGAGTACATACGTTTATGGCGCCCGCATCCGAGTTGGTTCTGTCCACCGTCAGACTACTCGGCATGAATGTGATGGTCTCCCTCCCTTCCTCCGATCCAACCAGACTACGCTTCTCCAGGGCCGTTTGCGTCTCCTTGTAGCAACTACGGGACCCAATATCAAATATACTTATTCCAGCGACTTCAATAGATCCACCTTTGTACAAGTCGATCGGTTTCTCCGCTAGCACTCGATGTTATGTAAGTTTACTTGGAGCTAAAAGGGTAACAGGCATAGTCTCTTGATACGTCACATATCAATACAAACACCTCACGCAACTACAGTCAGAACACGTCCTGACCAAAGGTGCCGGTACATACAGCAAGAAATGGTGTGACACCGAACTCGTACGGCTGCAAGGAAATTCACAACAGATTCAAGCTGATGACACTGACTAGGGAACGGCAATGCTGGATCAAGTGCATAGAGAAGAATGGCTAAAACGACCCATAAAAGGTAGTAGCCATAGCAAAAGACCCCTTTCGAACCGCTCCACGCAAGGGGACCCCTCACACCAATGACGGTACATATATCTCCTTCCACACCGGCCTAGTGCAAGCCTTGCGGGCCATGACTTCTCATTCAAAAACTAACAAACATACAGTGCGATAGAGGCCCCCACCCCCGATACAGAAGAGCACCAGATCACCTCATCCAACGAATACTCAAGGTACTAGCGAGTACCCGGAACAACTCAGCCCCAGGCCCGGAGGACATAGGCTACTCCCTCCGAAAGCTCGTCTGGGACACACAACGCGGCCAAGAAGTCATCAACGCCATAGCACGCTATATCAGCTCCTCCACGGTGCCCCCCCAAATACAGGAACTCATTACATTTGGTCATGATACCCAAACCGGGTAAAGATCTCGGCTAGCTTGGAGACAAGGCACTGACAGACGAGCTCCCACGCGTCGTGCCCCACCGGTTCCGCCACCTCAAATAATGTGCAGGCTCTCACTAGCAAAGAGGGCCATAGCCCAAGACGGCAGGGTAACTCTTCTGGGAAACGACATAGTATCAGCCTTCAACACATACAGGAAGAACCGGGTCCTCAATCGTCTTCGAGATGCCAGAGGGGATCCACATGTCCTCCTCTGCGTCAAGCACTTCCTCCAACCACGCTCTTTTAACATCTTATGGGGCGGCGAAACAAGGAGTATAGGCAAGTCGAATGATGGCACCCCACAAGTCAGCCCATCATCCCCAATCGTCTGGCTCATAGAAGCCGCACTCACGCTGAACAGGGCATAAGAACTAATTGACAATAAGATTAACCAGTCCATACCACCGCCCAGGGTCCTGTGCCGGTGTTAACAGCTAACCCCTCCTCACGAGCTTCTTGTTTAGCTACGCAGTTGACGTCAATCCCAGGCAGTCAGTATGTCCCACACCCACCCGGTTCAAGACACACTCACCCGACTATCGAGCAACGATCTCTACACAGCACCCAAGATGTCCAACCGGGCCTCCAGGAAAGGGCCCTGTACTACCCAGTTCAAAACTGGCGCTTCGGTCAATACCTGGTGGTAATAGGCAGACACACCTACCGCCCCTTAAAATCCTACGACTGGGATTCAACAACCACTGACTGCCCTAAGTCCCTTGACCAAGCCGCCGCCAGAGGTTCCGGCAGGCTGGCCAAGCGAGGGAAGAATACCTTCAAAGGCTAAAGATTACCCAACCATCTAGATCACGCCCTGAGATAACCCCCGACCTGGAAGACGAAGAAACGTTCATAGTCAGCGAACAACCTGATGCCCGACACGATAAGGGCGCGTTCGGCCATCGAGAGAGCCAGGGCTTCCCCAAACAGCAATATCAGATGACGCCTCAGGACCCGTGCCCACCCACCGCTCGAACCCGTCTCCCGCCCCGAGATCCCGATTGTCAGCGACGAGGTCGTCACCCCCCAGGAAATAATCCCAGACTCCGAGGGAGAAGATGACGAGAACCCAGACGACAATGACCCCGAGTCCGACCTAGACACGACCATCACCCCCTTCGACAGCACCCCCGACCTGGGACACCAGGAGCGGAGGGAGAAAGGGATCCGGGGAGTTCAGAGGAACCAGAGGAACCTGCGTGATACGACTAAAATCCATTCTAGATACCTCGAGGACATACAACAGCAGCTCGACCAGAGTCTCCACACCCAACAGACCCATGCCCAGGCCTTCATCCAGACTTTTACCAAGATCAACGAAGGTTACGTGCGCACTCAGACCAGACTAGGAGCACTCACAACCGCAATCAGACTCATGACCAACCACCACCGTCCTCTACAGCCACGCTGCCACTACCTTCATCCTCCTCCACACCCCCATCCCCTTCCCCATCCCCTTCTCCCCCGTTGGGCGGCTCCAGGTCCACCAGGCCGTCGACATCCACCACTTTCCAAAATGCCACCCAGACAACACCACCGCCTCAGGGTCCGGCAGGGACGGTTCCCTCTCAGGCACTAACAACCCTCCCATCCCCAAGGCAACCATCCCTTCCCGCCGCCCCGTGGCACGACACACCGCAGAGGCGCGCACAACACCAGGGGCATAGCTATGAGGTACAGCGACGGGCACCTCAATTAGAATTGCCACCCCTACACCGATTTAAATGAGCTATCCAGGGACCCTAAGTACGCATCCATCCACACCTCCCTTCCTCCACCCAATACATCCGCCACCAGATCCAAGTGACCCCAGGCCCAACAAACCGAACTTTGCGGGAATAGCTCCAAACATGACGCGATGTCGAATGCTAGGATACTGACCAATATCAGGGTAGCCATACTAGACGGATTGGAAGGAAAGGACAATCCACCGGCAGTGCCCTCCCCCACCTTCAACACTCAAGATGACAGCCCATTATCGATCCTGACGGCACATTGCAATAGCCCTCCTCACCCGGGTTACACCTACCTAGGAACCTTCGGCCCATCCCTAGCCTCCCCCCTTTATACCGACATGATGGCAATAGCCCTGAACCCTCCAGACACGGGTGGTATACGCCAGAAGCAAAACCCCCACCACAACAACCACAAGACCCGACGCCAATCCTACCCACCACCACTTCCTCCACCAACACCGATCTTAACTCACCATCCCCACAACAACCCCCGTTACTAGCGGGATCTGTCGCCCCCCCACAAACATACCGACGCAAAGATTTCCCATAACCACCCAGCCAAAACCTGGAACGCACCCACCCTCGCCCGATAAAGCCACAGAATGTTCCGAACAACAAATGAGCTCCCAGCAAAGCACTTGAGAGTCAAGGACCCACACTCGTGCTTCAAGACCCACCCACAACGACAGGCCAGGCTCAACAACCCACCTACCGACAACCCGTGCGGCGAGATCCCAAACAAACGCCCTCAGGACCTAACAAGGTTCGACTACGTCTCAAGGAATGTCACGGGCACGCAGGATAAGTGATACCCCGCTAGCGCACACAAACGCCATCCCCCTCAGCTACAACGGAGCTACGCCAGAAAGCACCGATCTAGGATAGTGGGACAACACCCAAACCCGGGCCCTGCTGCAGGTAGACGAGCAAATAGAAAATGAAGGCGCCCAAGCAGCAGGAGACAGCCGCCTGGGTATTATGTCCAGGAAGCGCCTACATTATTAACCAAGAAATCGACCACACCAGGGCCTTCCTCCTCGACTGGGCGCGCTTCTCATAAGAACGTCCGGACATCCCAGAAGACCTACCCCTAACACGAGTACAGGTAAGAATCTTAAACGAGGGATTACGCCACCTGGCAGCCCAGTAGGGAATTGCCATCACGCAAATTCCCCTGCACCCACCTCCCAACGCTGGAGACCTACCCCCCCTTAGAATTAAATCAGCCACGGCAAGACCACCCTTACGAGGTGGCAAGACTACCCACAACAAGGGCCGGTTCCAGGGACCTCCCACACACCGAACCCCTCCCCAACCAGACAATATCAACGGTTTTCACATACCAAGCCACGAGGCCGGCTCCCGGCAACGACTGGAAGCACCAACTGGCACGAGGTTTGGACCAGGCGGCGCGATTCGCCCTCCCCCTCAACAACAGGCTCACCCTGAATAAGGTCACCTACGCTCCACACTACCTCAACAACCTATACCTACGGATCGTACACCACGCTGGGATGAAGAGCGACGCCCTAGGCCCAGCGGTATCGACGATGCAACACACCAAGGCCCAAATAAAAGTAGAATAGTGATGAGCCGCACCTTCACAGACATCATGGTAACATACAGAGCTACTACTCCGGTCGCATTCACCGCTACAACTGGGGCAAACCGAATCGCAAGGATCCTGAACTTGGCACGCGCCAACCACCCAGCTAAATGATTGGAAAACTACTAATCCTAGGGGGTGGTCTTACGCATCCCTATTTTGATATCGTCCCTAAAAGCACGCAACTCCTCCATCCCCTTCACACCCCAAGGCCTAAATGTACCAGTGTACCAAAGAGCAGGGGACACCGTAAAGTACACAGACCACCTAGGCAACACGGAGAACCCCCGCATCCCCCAAGTGATTTATCATTGGGCCCCTTGCGGCTTCTGCGGAGGAAGCCCCCACGCAGAAGCATACTGCGTGCAGAAACGGAGCCAGAAGGGGTTCTAGCTTACCAGTGGGAACGCCACACGCCCCTGGAGTAGCCAAAGACGTCCGAGCAGACAAAGCATTCCCGACCCGGCACCTTGCCCCCCAACGGCGCACGCCCCAGCCCCGTCTCCCTTCCTCACCTCGCCTTCTATTCGACCGGATTCAACTATATCCCGCTACAATATAGAAGAGGCCTTTGACCCGCTCGAGGGGAAAAGCAACAACAACAACAGCAACAACAATCACTAACAAAGGCAAGGATTTGCCCGGCCCAATGTATAACACGACCAACAAACCATCGATTCGCCGGAAGGCCGGGCATGGCCAAGAGGAGGATATGGCACGAATGAACATGCAAGCAATGGAAGCGCAATCTAACACCCCACTTACCACGCACTAAAAAACCGGAGACCACTACTACACAACATATACACCATGTAAAGATTACGAGGTTATTGAGCGGAGGAATCTTGGTAGAGAGAGAAGTAGAGATATATTTGTCAAGACTATGTAGAGATCGCTATAGTATGAATGCTATGGTTCTACTGCCTTATCCCCCTTTTTTCTTCGCCGGATTTCGCTCCTTATATCCCTTGATCCTTAATTCAAACTTGCCCTTTTGGTCATCCCAGTTCTTACTCGCATAATTCAGAGTTGCCCTTTCTGCCCATGATCGACTTTTCCTTTCGGCCTTGCATTTATCCGAGAGTATTTCCTACACACCACACACATCATCAGCAAGAAAAACGCCACCTCACCCACCCCACCCCCCTACCCCGATGCGCTTCAAACACAGCGAAATGTGAAGCAAACCTCAACCTACTGGAACGTAGAGCGGTCGGAAGGCTACACCCACACGGTACTCAAAACTAGTAAACATGGATCTGGTATTTATCAGGGAACCGCACGTTTTCCAGATATCAGGCCCTAACCCGGAAGCGCACAACTTCCCTCCTTTAATCCCCTCATCACTACCGCCTCGCACAAGACCACGCTCCTGGTATGCTTGCACAAGCGCTTCAACCGAAACGTCCATACCACCACCCACGCATCAGGAAACGCGGTCAGCGTCAGTATACACCAAACTACTGTTACAGGAGTACACAGTTTAGTCAAGGACCCCGTACAGACACTCCGGCACGAACTAGAAGCCATCAAGACCAGAGGATGGGCATGTCTACTAGGGGATTTCAACGCACATCACATATCTTGGGGCAGCCCAACCTTCTAACCAAAGAGGAGACGCCATAGATGGTTGGGCCGAAGGACATCACTGAACACAACACGCCCCACACGGGATAAGCAAAGCCTCATCGACCTCGTCTTCACCAACGACCGCTCCGGCTGGTCCCCCTACACAGAATATCACCTCAACTTCCTAGTATGGGACAACTGCCTCCTAGCGGTGACCATAACATCCTACTAAACAACTACCGACACATACTGCGTACCAGAATGGTCCTCGTTCGAGGAATTCGCGGAGGACCCGACAGGTAACTCGCCCACTATGCATGGCCAGGCCTACCAACAGTTCAAATCCTTACCAGCCAAACACAGTAAAACTAAGATCAGCTCAATACACAGAAAAAAGTGATGGTATGAGGTTATCTCTACCCAACTGCGTACCTGCCGCACATCCCCGAGAGAGCGCTACAAAGCCGAGAGCAAGACACTTAAGAAAAATGACCAGAAGCAAGAAGAGACAATTTTGGGCCAAGTTCCTAGAATAGAACAGCAATAGGGACCCCTGGGACGCATTCAGAATTGCGAAGGATCCCCTCCATCTACAAACCACCCTGGATACTCTCACCGACACAGAAAGCAACGTGTACACTACTGAGGAGAAAATAATAACAGCCATACGAAGCCACCACCTGATCACCGCCTCCCGCCCCACCCTCGACCCGACCAACCCCTCACCACCGATTTCAGGCTCCCCGGTGCCGTACCACCAATCCAGGAGTCACCCCCTAAGGGATCCGATCCATATTCAGCAGGGAACCCTAGTTTTGGAACAGCGGGGACCTCAAGATTCAACCCAACCTCCCCACCTACCGGCGGCTGGAATATAAAGCTCTACGACAAAGCGCGGGAGGCTACGTTGGAAGCCCGGACACAAAACTGCCATTAACCAACAATGTCAAACCGTTGACGTCTAAACTCTATACGCTGGGCAGCGAAGGCCTGTAGGCCCGGGGACACGAATATGAGGAGCATCCCCGAGGTACCTCCCTCTCAAGAGCACCCCCAATGGCACCCCAGCTCGGGAAGTATAGGGCTACCACCAGACACCCCCACCATCACCGCGTTCTCACTCACCGCTATCATGAGCCCAGAAGAGATTAGTTGGAGAGAGGGCGACAACACCGAACAAGCCGCCCTCCTACACAGTAAGCTACTGTCGTTGAGGATACAAGATCAGTACAGAAGGGCATCAGGGTGGCCATGTTAGGAGAACTGATCAAGGGCGGTGTGTAACTAGTTTTCACAGACGGCACCGGACAAGTGGGCATGGTCGGCGGCAGGGTTGTGCACAGAGAAAAGATGGAGGTGGAAGGACACAAAGACTACGATGGATGGGCATTCCTGGGCAACCTGGCAACGGTGCCAGGTGGGGAAAGGAAGGGGATAGCTCTAGGGGTCAGATACGCGGTCAACACGGGGACAGGGAAGCTCTTCATCCTCACGGACTCCATGGCAGAGGTACACACTGCCCTCAATCTCTCTCTCTGCCCCCTCCTGGGCCGGGGATCGAAGCGTGTCTCAAAGGGACCCTGATCGAGAGGGCATGTCAACACACCGCCATAGCCTGGATAAGGGGCCACTTAGGGATAAAGGGCAACGAAAGAACCGACCGCCGAGCGACATACGAATCGGCGCTAGAAATAGTAGCATTGAGCCCGAGGGTGGCGACATATGAGGGATGCTAACCGCCTCAAGGGCTCAGCGAGCCGCAGACCTATCACATCCTGGCTACAGGATTAAGCCCCCAGATTGGCACCGATACACCCTCAGATTACACGTGGCTCCGCATAGGTTGGGGCCCTCACAAGTCCTGGCCCTTCCATATCGGCCTAGTGATGGACACCACCTGCCCATGCCGACACCCCCTACAGGACGGGGACCTTATCATCTTTTCCTGCCCCAGATTTCAACATCAGAGGACCCAGACACTCACAAGGATATCCGCCTGCTAAGATATGGTCGCACCCGACTAGAGAAAGGAGGGGGACAACCCCCCATATGACGCAACAGATCATTCTTTGACTTTCTATACCACCTTTGACTTTCTATAGCACAACCTGTGAGATGGGCAGGAGAGTTGCGAGTTGGTACGAGGCGGCGTGCTGTGATACTAGTCAGAAATCATAGCCTACAAGCCTATAATGATCATCTAGATAGCTCTGCTGTATATATATATCTCATCTCTTAACCATTCCCCTACTTTTACCTCGTGTTGTTACACTTTGATCTTCTGGTTCTACAGCACCAAATTCTCGAGCTTCACCACAAGATCGCTAAGTACGCCCCCAGTCTCCCCTCTCTAGTTCTATTGCCAAGATATGGTCCATAATGTCGCTGCCCCATTTTCCTATCATGAACTCCGCTGTCACCCATGTATCGTATCCTTCAAGGACTTGTGCAATATTATTCCTGAAGCACTCTGTAATTTTCTTCTCCCTCGCACCCTCAAGCCGCTCAACACCTTCACTATTTCCTCATCCCAGTTATCTCAATTCTCCCAACAATATATCTCTCTTCTTCCACTCTCCTCAACCATTAAGGTCCGCTTAGCTACCTCCCTCGCCCGGTATATTGCCCGACGCTAGCAAACTTCTGGTTGTGAATGTCAAGCAAGTGGACTCGCCCCACACGGGGTTTTCAGTAGAAGAGTAGGAAGCTTGTGACGTAGCCCTGGCAAGGAGTCGGGCGTGACGCCGACCAGATCCAGTGATGCCACGTGAAGCACTAGATGTAGCTGAACCTGTCGAGACATTGTATTTCTTGGTGTAACTCAACCAAACTAAGTCAAACTCGGGATCCTAATGGTGTAAAGGAATGTACATAGCCAGGAGAGGTGGTATAGCACGTTTTAGCAACTACAGATATCATTTATGTTAAGAGAGATTCCTATATGCCAAGACCTGTAATTTCTTCCTCATCAGGCTACGATGCCAAATCATATGGATATAGCCTAAATACGTTCTATAATAGGTTCAAAATATTGCCTTACATATACTAATCCTTTTGAGCTATTGCACACCTGATCCTGCCTTGGTTTAAAAGGCGTACCTCGCAGTTTGCTCTCCTTTTAACTGTTTCCATGGGAGGGCCTTAAAAGGTGACTTCATTCAAGTGTAGTTAAATTTGCTGAGCAGCGTTCTTATAAGTATCTGGTCACCATTAGCATTCATTTGAGCTATGGTTTGATTGATTTGGACTTGGTTTCATTCAGTTACAGCAAGGAAGTTTTATGTGTGCACCCCTCTTGAACAACCCTTTGGGGTATCACCTTACTTGTTTCTTCGCAGGTGTCTGTAGTAGGGTATCTAAAAGACTCTACTGCCTTTTAGCATCTATTTGGAGCCATCGGGGGTTGATTTGGACCTAGTTTGGTTGAATTATGATAAGGAATACCTTATTTGCGGCTTTCCTCAATCTACTTATATTGGTTTGACCTGGCTCGGTTCTGGTCGGATAGCATGAGTAGGTATCCTAGAAGTATTTCCTGCATCATTGTGTCCCTTTGAGCACTAGGTAATTGGCTAGGACCTGGTCCGGCCGAGTTCCACCAAGAAATGCCATGTGTACATCCTACCTGTTCGGGTATTGTGCTGAGATATTGTATGCAATTGCATGAGCGTTGTGCCTAGACCTTAATTACCAAGCGTAAACAATTATTTTTGCTCATCAAAGCCCTCATAGCCCCATCTATTCGTATACTTTACAGCCAAACCTCTCTCGGGAGCCCCTAGATTATACCTTGTATTACTCGAGCAGCAATACAACTTGGACTATCTGTGGTTTATAAAACAAACCACCACGTATCTACAATCCAATCACAAATTTTGAGCCTATTCGCTTCTATAACCATCTATAGCCGCAGAATAACCGTTTGATCCACTTCCCGGGGGTAATCCACATCCCAGGGATGCATGGTATGGGCTATGGATGACTGAGCAAAGCAGAAAACCCGCGGAGACCCGCGGAAACCAATGAAAATCCTCGAAAACCCGATTGCTCAACTTCCCGGTGATGAGCCGCTTCCTCGTGATGTATGGTACCGTCCTATGTAAGCACTATAAAACAGGGTCCGGCAATTGGACTTAGCCCTCTAGGTACCATCCCCAACTGTTATTCTTGAACTCTCCCGCCTGCTGCATCTCCCTCACCAGCTGCATGTCCCTCGCCTACTTCTTCATCTGTGGAACTTGTCCCAGGCTCGTACTCATCATCGGAATCGGAACTAGTGTCTTTGCTTTCAGAACTCTATGTGCCAGCAGTTTATGTCTCCAATCATGTTTCCATCCTGGCTACCATCACATGCAATCGTTATGCCAAAGTTTGGAATTCACCGAAATATGGTACGCTTCAGATCATTTGACTGCATTCCCAAGCCTCGGCAACAAATTGGGTAATAAGCATAGGCTCTGCATTTGCAGCCTTGTCTACTGCCTGTTGTGCTTCAGAGGTTTTGATCATGTTCAAGGGGAACTGGGAACGCACCCGCTTGACAGTGTTTTCAACTATAGGACCAGGCCGTTTTCGTACCATTGGTAGTTTGGAGGTGAGAATAAGGTTGGAGACAAACATAACAAAAGCTTCAATGTTAGGAATCGCGAACCTTCTAGTAACCTTATGCAAGCGTATTAGCGGTACCCTATAATGTCTTTGGCAACGGGGTTCTCCCACCGTAATGTTCGCGATCACTGTCTTGTACAATATTACTATCTAATCGGACAATTTCTATTGTGTTTAAAAAACAGGCGAACTGTCACAACTGCAGGAATAGGTATGACATCTCTTAAAGTGTTTTACCAGTTAGTCCGGATCCGCTATTCTAAGATACTATAAAACGGCATCTGAATGTTGCATAGGTCTAGAACCTGCTTCGACTTCATATAAAATTGTCGAATTGATGTTACCGTCGAAATCCGCTTACAAAACAGCAGCTACGAGTAAGGGTCCAGAGCCTTGCTCCTTACCCTGGCCCTACAACCAGAAAACCCAGGGATATTTGTTATGTGAAAAGAAATCGTGACATAAGGTGTGGACCAAAGATATTACCATTGTTTTAAACCTCATTGAATTCTATACAGCGCAGTGATATTCATGCCAATCAGCCAATTCATGTACTAGCCATACATCAGAATACCTCCCTTGACTCCATTATCCAGGGCTCTTAGGCACTTCATAAATTATTCTCCGAACTCGTACGCAGCTTTTGAGCCCCCCTACTGTCCAATTCTACCGAAAACCCATTGAGTACTGTCATACAGCTGTTTTGTTGCATACCCCCGTCGTGTTGCCCTACACCGTCGTATCCTGCATATCCGGTGGGTTCCTCCTCTGGCCTCATACGGTACGCAATGGAGAATGTGCAGGCTTGTGTAATGACGTCGGGTTGAACTGGAGCTACATATATAGCTAACCGAACAGCCCCAAGATAGCCTTTTGTCAGATGACGATAGCTGGAGCATAGCTAAAGAAGCATAATTAGCAGGTGCATAGAACAATCAAGGCAACACAGAAGCCGATCGACTGCTCCCGATGCAGCTCCTTTTGTTGCAATGAGGGTAATACACCGACTCATGACAATTAAGAATGGGACTGCATACGAGGATGAGTGGGAATGCGGCAGCATCAGATGAGTAGGACAGCGGTTAATATGGGAGCATGTCATGATTGCCTATTTCTCAGGTTATGGGTTCTGGATGGATTAGGACTTGTGTTCGCTGGATGAGCGCGAGGTATATAAGCGGCAGATTTCCTTACTTTCTGTTGTAACATCAAATCAGGGGGTTCTCTGGCCCCCCGCGTATATACTTCTTTATACCGAGCAGCCCAGCAACCGCCGTAAAGCGTACTTTACACATTCATCGTCGTTCCTGCGTAGTATTTCCTGTAACGACAAATAGCGTTAGTAGAAGCATATTTTCTAGGTCAATAGCACAGGACATACCAAGGAGGTGGAAGTTGATCAGGTTCTCTTTGGTCCTTTTTCAGTAAATTGAAATGGCGTTAGCAGAAGCATATTGTCTAGGTTACCAGTACATTTAGCCAATTCACAAGTTGATCGGATTCAGTTGAATATCCATCTTCCTGTCTCTATATCCTCGTGCCTTGGACGGTGTCTTTTCGGTAGCAAGAAATATGGTTAGCACAACTATGAAGAGAGAGAGATCTAGTCACTCTTTCAACGCCAACTGTGATCTCGCTGTTTTCGCAATCTTTAACATTAAATCTAGTCCGTGGTTCCTGTGTGCCATCTCGCCTCATTCCGTACACGCAGGACAATGTGTAGACTTCAGTGATATCTTCAGGTTGACCTGGGTCTAGACATATACCCAACCGAACAGCCTTCAGATAGCCGTTTCCCAGAGCTTCAATAGTTCCTTGCTACTACAAGAGATAGAATTAGCATAGACGGATTTTCCAGGTAGACAGCATAGGCAATTGCGAACTCCACCAACTTCACTTGACTATCCACGTTGTAGTCCTTTTATCCTTATGCCTCGGACTGTGTCTCTGCCTCCCGCCTCTTCGCTATTTAGGAACCAGATGTAACTTGTCGGTGGACAAGGCAGGAGTCTGGTCGATCTCATACCCAAAATTAGGTGCTGTAATCGCTGGGGTTTGCGTGTGAATTATTCCACCCCGTAGAAAGGCTAGATATCTAATTGCATTGTAGGTCAGCACGGTGATCAGATCGGACCTTACTTCAGCTAAACAGACTTACTGAAAGACGAAGTAGAGACTGAATTATCTCAGGACTCTCATTTTGTGTCATGCTGCCCTACCGGATCAATTCTGGCAGCTGTGGCCGGATGAGTTGGGCCTGGGTCTGCAGTAGTTTCACTGCCTTGTGGGGAGGGTAGAAGAACAGAAACATGGCCGGTTAGAAAGAGTATATTTAGAGTTACATATTCGGATATCTGGTCTTGTACGTAGAGACTAGTCTGGTTGCTTGTTTGGAGACGGACGAGAACTGGCGTACAAGAGGGAATCTGGAATTCAACCGACAAGCTCATTGATATCAGTGTGGAGCCCAATTGATCTACACGATGTGGCGTAGGGTGAACTGGGATGTTCTTGGATCCAAACTGGATTTAGTTTAAATTACTTGGCACTTAAGACACAGCCAATACTTCCCCTGACCCATCAGTCAAAATCACACAATGTCCGACGACAATGACCAACCGGAAGTCATCGGCCATACCTGAGAGCAGGCCCGGAAGTACGAAGCCGCCGCAGCCCCTTGTTGGTTGGCGTTCCAACGCGATTGGCTATTCCAGAGACGTTGCGGGCAACACACGTGCAGATTCTTCCCCCTTTTCTTTTTACATACTTAGTACTCATATGCGGTCTCTTTGAGGGATCCGTAATGAGCGCCCCGCATCCTGGGAGGTTCTTCAAGGACGGCTGAGTAAATGCGGCCTGCCTACGCAGTTAGACAGGTAATTGACAGTGTCGTGGAGGGCAAGCCCTCTTACACAAATTTCGTACACGCAGTTCTATGGAAGATACGAGTTCGGAACTGAGAGTGCTCTAACAGCGATAAACGACCTAATCGTTCGCGGCGCAGGTGGGGATACATCAAACAACTCGCTATCCTCTTCCTCCGAGTACCGACAGTGTCATCTGCTCCAGTCGTACTATAGGGTGCGGAAAACTCTGCTTCCCATGCAAGTCCTTGGTTGGGGTTGACACTTTCGTTCAGGTAGATTACTAGTGGCGGCGTTGTATCTTCTCGTGTCAGCCAGCGGATTCCTATGATCCTGGTCTCGAATTCGTTGTAGTCTTCTTTGATCCAACGGCGCATTTGTCTGGGATTATGTCGTGGGGCCTGCGTGTAGGACTATAGGCTTTGTCCGTGGTGGATGGGGCTGTGGTGGATGAGGTGTGGTCTTGGTCGGGGTTTTGCTGGTGGGGGTCGGGTGTTGACGGGCCCGATTTCGGGGGAGATTTCCATCTGCATATCGAATGACCCGTTCTGGGGTGAGGTCTAAAGTGGTGTGGTAATCACTTTCTCCTTGCCATTGGAGGAGGTGGAGGTGTCTGCGTGGGGAGTACATTCCACGGATCAAGTTTCTGACGTGGCTGCCGACGAGGGACCCGGTCCGCAACCTAGGGGCAACTCTGGACACCAGGCTGGACCTACGCAAGTACGTCAAGGAAAAGACCAAAATCAGCCAACAGGCCGCAGGGACCCTAAGGAGCCTATGGGACCCCTAAGGAGGGCCTGTAGGGCATGAAACTGATCTGCTACCATATGACACGCCCCACATTCACCTACGGCAGTGTACTCTTGTCCAACCTCGAACCGGACGCTTTTGCCAAACAGAGTTTTCACTCCGAATCATCACGGGGGCATATTAAGAATGCAGAAAACCAGCCTGCACGCTATTTCGGGGATAGAACCAATCGAAGTCCACCTACTCACCGAATCCCGACTCTGCGACCCAGGGAAACTATCGAAACCGGCCTTATCATCAAACATATAATGCTCCAGGTCACGGTCCACAATAGGCGCTGCAGTCAGGATAGTCACGAAGAACCACCGGAAGGATCCTTCGGCACCACACTAAGGTCGGCGATGACCAGTGTCGATCTCCAGATCAACCTGACGTCAGGGCATCCCGAGCTGGAGCCCAAAACAGCCTGGACAACAGCAATCCGGGAAAACAACCCAACAGCCACGCTTGTATTCACAGATGGCTCCGAGCTAGATAGCAACGGAGCAAGGGTATCGGTCACCGACAAAGGCTAGGTCTGGACACGAGCCGGCTCATCAGTTGTCAAGGCAGGGTTGAGCCGGCTCGAGCCCAAAAAGCTCGACCTTTTACGATACATTTTAGGGCACGAGCCTTTCTACTGGTCGGGCTCTAGCCGGCTCGTCTCATGCCCAGGCGTAACAAGGGCGCCGTGAGATGGGGAGGGACTGAATGGCGGATATCAACATACCTCGGCAAGCGCGCTTCTATGGCGAACGTTGGAATAGCAGGGATTGTGTGCGACTTCAAAGTGGACACAAATACCCCGGAGGTTACCATCCTGACCGACTGACGTGAACGATGAAACTGCCAAGGGGTTATCTGGGTAGATCAGGCATCGAAAGGACCATAGTGAAGCTCCTACGCAGAAGATATCAGGAGCGGATGACCACACATGTAACGTATTTGACGGGGATCTAGCCCACATCCAGATCACCAGAAAATGACCTGTACCAACCCTAAGTTTATTCCAATAGACCTGAAACTTGATCCAGATGAAATTGAAATATGTAGAAACATATTCCGCGCATTAGTTTCATATTTGGAAAACTTTTAATAACAAGATATTGGAGGATATACCTATTCGGGTAGGACTAGTAGAATCTAAGTCAACCAATATCGCTTCCTAGACCTCGACGCTCGTTGGGAAGGTGCTCTGGAGGGTGTAGTTGGTTCTAGCGATGTGGGCAAAAGCTAGCGCCGAACTGGAAGCTGTGGCGTATCCAGAACAATAGTATCCAACCAGATACTTATTCCTCTGAGTCTGACCATTCCTGTGGGGACTCAGATGCAATGTGGACTTGTTTTTTGGGGTACAAAAGTTGTTTGCGTGGTTTCTGGGCCTCTCCTGCCTCCTGTTTACCCTTCTGCCTAGCCTTTTTACCTGTCTTTTTCTGCCTCTTTGCCTTTGCTTCTTTAGCTGACTTCAGTTTGTCAACATCAGGTCCAGTGATCACCCGAATCTTGGTTAACCTCCGCCTGTCCTTGGTCTTCCCTGGCGCATCCAACGTTCTTAGCCGGTGATCGATTTCTCTCCCAATATCAACCTCTGTCATGGCTCCCAAGGCAGCGGATGTAACCTCTAAAAAAGAATTCTTAATTTTGGATAGAGAGGCATCTGGAAGTCGTTGTAGGATCCGAATTATGTGTTGTTTGAGAGCTTTAACAGTGTGAGTTGATAAGCTGTGAGCACAGACTAGGGGTTTGGGTGACAGAAATTTGTCCACCTCCAGATGTTGAATCTTAGAAAGAGGTCTTCGGTAGTTGTGTGGATATGTAAATCCCAGTTGCCTCCCATCCAGACAAAATATTCTGCATTTTAATTAGCCCAAAGTTTCCCTTCCTAATCATATCATGGTGATCTCTTGTCCAAGCATCCACTTCTTCCGAATATGAATATTGTAAAGGACCAAATAACCTAACATCCAAAGGCTGTAACAAGTGAGTTGAATAAGGTGGAAGACATAAACCTAGCATACCATGCTCTAAATAAAATGAAGAAAACTCCCAAGAGAAATGAGATGCATAACCATCCAGAATAAAAAAGACTGGGTAGTTCGGATCACTAATACTCATAACTAGGGGATAAAAATGATTCTGTAAGTAATGTAAACCTAACACATCCTCCGTCCATACTTTTGGAGAGTAAGCGAATTGAGCTTGTGCATCTTCATCTCCTTGATCCCAACATACCATCTCATCAAATGTGATCTTCCATTATATATAATATATGGAGGAAGTACATGACCCGCAGCACTAACTGTCTCAATGTTGGTAACCATTTCTCTATATCTATCTTGCGTATGATGGGGATTTTTGTGCCCTGCTCTGCGAGGAACTTTATACTTGGCTACTTGACCTAACATACATCCCTTCTCATCCATATTACAAATCTTTTAGGGAGGTATCTTATCCTTATATACAATTCTTTGAACTACTGTACAAAACCTTTTCACAACTGCTGCATCATTAGCTGCAACATGCTGCCTGTCTAAAGATGAAGAAATTCTACTTGCCACATCTGGGTTTGGTTTCACGTATCTCTCAACCCAATCAACTCCCAGATCAATTGTTTGTTTTTCCTACTTAGTAGCAATTAAACTAGCTGCAATAGAAGCCACCATCTTCACCTTTAAAGGAAACCCGCAATCATCCAGGCGCAAAACATGTCGGCCTAATACCTTCTCCTGATCCCTGTCGTGGTGTTGCTGCTCCTCATGGCTCTCCACTCTAGTCTTTCTCCTGCCTTTATACCGATTCCAAAAAAACTTAGCAGCTCTCCTAACTGAAGGGAACTTATGTCTCAGAATCACCATCGTCTCCTCTTGCTACTCTATTGGCAACACCGTATCAAGAGTGCGTGTGCCTCTGCAACACTTAACAGACCCAAGAAATGATCCATAATAACTCACATGTAGGTAAAGCGGGACTTTTCGATGCTATAGGATGTTGAAAGAACTTGGGAATTGTGGTGGGTGGGCATGAGCGTATTGCACCAGCTACCACCCCTAAATAGCCAAAATAGTAAACCTGGCCATTCAGTAGGGCCAGAGGCAAATTGGGGATGGTTATGGCAGTATTTCTGATGGCAAGATATTGGCTAACTTGTATTTCCCACCAGCGAGAGGAGATGTACAACAATCTCCGGCAATAATAGAAAAGGGTGATATGCACAGGAGGTTTAGGAAACACTGAGCTCCTCAACTATGGCCCCAGTGGTTACAATTCAAACAAGGGAATCTACAAAGACCAGCCTCATTGTATGGTTTGGAGTTCACTCCTAGCTAGATGTCGAAATATTTGGCATAACATATATCAGGGTAACGCTATTCGCTCCGTAAGCCAGGGCTCTTGGGAAGTTTAGAAATGATTCTATGGATTCGTAGGTGGGTCTTGAGCCCCCTATTATCAGAATTCGAACGGTGGAATCTCTATATAACTCTCTTATATTCCTTTACTCTCTCTCTCTCCTTCCCTCCTCACGCAACGTTTTGCATATACTCTTTAATACAACCTTCCTCTTGTCATAGCCATTGGCGCTCCCTGGAGCGATCCACAGTTCAAGTCCATATCTGTCCCGTTACAGGGGGGGGAAAGTTGGGAACATAGTGTGGTGGGCCTCTGCAAACCAAGGGGAAGAGGAGAGAAAGGGACCACTACGATGCCATGGAGGATTTCGTCCTTTATCTTAAAATTTTTTCAAAGCAGAGGGATTAGGGCCGCTTCTTTAAGTCAGCCAGAGCCGTTACGGTCTTTGTTTGGGGGTATGCATAAGGACCGCTTCTTTCACCTTCACGGACTTCCGCAAGGATTGTGTTTTCTTATTTCTCGTCCATGTACATATTGCGTTGGGGGTAGTATACTAACTTATCACTCCCTTGAATCTCTCCGGGCCTCCCGGGGGTCACTATATTCCGTTTCTGGACTCAAATATGTCTAATGAATTAAATCAGTCAATTATTCACCTTTTGAAGCTATCTGCTTCAAGTATAGCGTTAGTACCGGACGGGGAAAGAGTACCAGTAACGAGTGCGCCTAGAATGCATCAGGACACAGCCCGGATTACTATCCTCACGGACTCAATGGCTGCCCTCCCCAATGTCATCAACCTCTCTAAAGGAAAACAAGCCAGGTCACTCTAGCACCACGGCTGAGGTAAAGGCACCACAGAAGCCATATCACTAACATAAGCTGGGTCAATGGCCACATAGGCATTCTAGGCAACCTATTAGGGCTGAATATGGTTAACGAGAATTAAAAAAAAAAGGCGAACGAGCGCCCAGGCGGCTTCAGTAGTCCCGGTAACGAACGCAACATCATCACCTAGATCCGCATCAACGGGCAGGCTGCGAAATACTTGCACCGGGAGGGATTCGCATTATTTCAGCCAATTATCTGCCCCCTCTTGAAGCTCAATTGTGTACATAGTAATGAAAGTTGAAATGAAATAAATACCTATCTTCGCGTCTGACAGGGACCGTACCCAGGAGGAGGCGTGGGGGGCAGTGGGTAGTGGGGAGTGGTGG
>Ga0307511_10002049_pt1 | contig 21100 bp, 16 predicted proteins | sample 13_EM_MG_FD_200266 | JGI IMG/M metagenome (GOLD analysis project Ga0307511, IMG submission 200266) | Populus trichocarpa ectomycorrhiza microbial communities from riparian zone in the Pacific Northwest, United States - 13_EM | ecosystem: Host-associated > Plants > Roots > Unclassified | place...
CACGCTGCCGATGACCGCAACTCCAAGGGTTCCGCCGAGGAGACGGGTGGAGTCATTGACGGCGGACCCCACGCCGGCCTGGTCGGACGGGACTGCTCCCATGATGGACTCGGTCGCGGGCGCGGAGGTCAGGCCCATGCCCAGGCCGTAGACGACCATCTGGATGGCGATGATCCCGTAGCTGAGTGTCGGGGAAATGTCACTGGCGACCCAGAAGTAGAAGATCGCCTGGAGGGCCAGTCCGGCCGTGACGATCGCCTTGGTACCGGCGCGGACAGCCAGCCGTGTCCCGAGGGTCGATCCGACGGCGACGGAAACCGCGACGGGCAGCAGGTGGACGCCGGTGGACAGGGGGCTGTACGTCCGGACGAACTGGAAGAACTGCGTCATCAGGAAGATGAACCCGAACAGGGTGAAGAACGCGATGGTGACCGCGGCGCTGGCGGCGCTGAAGCGCATGTCGCTGAAGAGCCGCACGTCGAGCATCGGTTCGTCGGTGCGTCGCTCGCCGACGATGAACGCGATCAGCAGGAGCGCGGCGCCGGTGAAGCCGACGAGCGACGCCGCCGATGTCCAGCCACGGTCCGGGGCCTCGATGATGGTGTAGACGAGCAGCCCCATGAAGCCGCCGGACAGGACAAGGCCCAGGAAGTCCAGGCGGTGCGGGGCGGGGTTCTGCGCCCTGGGTACGAACCATGCCACCAGGGCGATGACGACCAGTGACACGGGGCCGAGGGTGTAGAAGATGCTCGACCAGCTGTAGTGCTTCAGCAGGAAGCCGCCCGCGATCGGCCCCAGCGCGATGGCCATACCGGCCGTCGCGCCCCACAGGCCGATGGACAACGCCCGCTCCTTGCGGCTGGTGAAGACGCCGGTGAGCAGGGAGAGCGTGGCCGGGAACGTCATGGCAGCCCCGAGACCCATCACGGCCCGGGCCGCGATCAGCTCCGCCGGGGTGTCGGCGTACCCCCCGACGAAGCTGGCCACACCGAAGACCAGCAGACCGGCCAGGAGCATGCCCCTGCGGCCGAAGCGGTCGGACAGACTGCCCGAGGTCAGCAGCAGGGCGGCGAACACGAGGTTGTAGGCGTCCACCACCCATTGCAACTGCGCGGTGGAGGTGCCCAGTTCACGCGTCAGCGTCGGCAGTGCCACGTTGACCAGAGTGGTGTCGAGGTTGATCACGAACGAGGCTGCCAGGAGCGCGACGAGTACGAGCGGTTTCGACGGTGTTCGGGTCATGGTGGAAGACTAGACACGAGTGGTTGATTTTTTCTACTACTCGATTTGGAAAATAAACCACCCTCGGGCTAGGCTTGTCCCATGCGGAGCTACGGTCAGTACTGTTCGATCGCCAGGGCCCTCGACGTCGTGGGAGACCGCTGGACGCTGCTGATCGTCAGGGAGCTGCTGCTGCAAGGCCCGTGCCGGTTCACGGACCTGAAGAACGGGCTGCCGGGCGTCGCGGCGAACCTGCTGTCGGCCCGCCTCAAGGAACTTGAGGCCGCCGGGCTGATCACTCGCGAGGACGCACCGCCGCCGGTCGCCACCGCCCTCTACACCCTGAGCGAGACCGGTCTGGCCCTGGAGCCGGTCCTGAGGGCACTCGGGCTGTGGGGTCTGCGGTTCATGGCCGTCGAACGGCCGGACGACGCGTTCCGCGCACAGTGGCTGGCCTACGGCCCCGCGTGGTTCACCACCGACGCCGATCCCGACGCCCCACCGGCCGTCATTCAACTCGTCGCGTCCGACGAGTCGGCCGTCATCGAACTACGAGGCGGCCAGATCAACACCCGGCTCGGCCGCGCCACCGACCCGGACCTGGTCCTGGACGGCCCGCCCCGTGCCGTCCTCGGGCTGCTCAGCGGCATGCTCGATCTCCAACGCGCCGGCCAACTCGGCCTGTCCGTCCGCGGCCGACGCGATCTGCTCACCCGCCTCCGCCCAGTCACGCAGGACCGAGCACACACGCAGGACGAGGTCCGCCAATGAGCGGCGACGCCGACCCGTCGACCGTGATCGCGCACGTCGACGTCCGGATCCGAGGCCACGTCCTGCGACACCGGCGTTCCGCACCTGACTGAGCCGTCTGCCAGAGCTGGGGCAACCCTGAGGCACTTCCACCAGATCCACCACGTACGCCGAGTCCGGCCCAGCCGCGGCCTCCGCAGGCCGAGACCAACTGCAGGATCGGCTTCTACGCGGCGCTGGGCTTCATGGCCAGCGTGATCACAGTGGTCATGAACGACACCGAGTCCCGCAAGGACGTCGGATTCAACGTATGGATCCTGGCCTCTTCCGGGATACTCGCGCTGTTCCTCCGCTTCTGGGCCGTTTCCGCGGACTCTCCGGACCAACGCTGAGGCGGTTCGTGCCGACCGAAGCCTGGACCGTCGAGGCAAAGGTCAAGCTTGGTCGGCATCCTTGGTGAAACAGCCGCGCCGGACTTCGTGGGAGCCGTGCGGGGTCAACTCCGGCCGTTGATCGCGTCTTTGCCCGTTCACTCTGAGCGCGGAGACGCACGATTTACGCTGGTCAGCGATCCGTAGCTCGTGTACCACCAGCGGCCCATCCATTCCGCCACGTCGATGATAGGTATGCCGTTTCCGTGGGCGTACGAGGCGAAGTAGTGCCGGAATCCGTACATCCCCATCCCGTCCATCGCCGGCAGCCGCTCGAAGAGCGTGCGGGCACGCCGACGCTCCATCGGCTCCGTGTAGTACCCGCTCGGTCCACGCAACAGGTATCCCTGCGGCGTGGTGCCGTGCTTCTCCTCGTATCGCTCGATCGCCTCCCTCACCGAACGAGGCATCGGAACCTCGCGGAACTCCCCGACCTTCCGATGCTTCAGCTTCGCCGGCCGATGCGTGTTGGAGTGGATCTGCTCGTGCACCCGGTAAACGTCGTCGGCCACAAGGTTGTTCATGTTCACAGGCGGGGCCTCACCGTTGCGCAGCCCGCACCCCGCCATCATCATGATTTCCCGCGCAAGATCATCACCTGCCGTGGTCAGCGCCTCCTGCAAGTACGCAAGCGTCGGTATGACCACCGTCTGACGGACGTACTCCGGCTCCTGCACACCTTTCACCGGGTCTTCCGCCATCGCTCCCTTGCGGTAGGCGTCCCGGAGGATCGTCTTCAGGGTGCGGAATATGTTGACCTGGTTTCCCCGGCCGACCCCGTCGGACTCCAATTCGTCGAGGAAGCGCTCCACCACGATCGGCATGACGGTGTTCAGCTTCCGCGAGCCGACTCGGGGAACTATGTGGACATTGATGGAGCTGTCGACGTGCTCTCCGTGGAATAGTCCGTCATCTTCCGCTGTCGCGGCCGCCACTGCTTCGCGTACTCCCCCACCGTTTTCTGACCCAGCTCGCGGCGCGCCTCCGCGACGGACGGCGCTGTCCGCTTCTTCTCCGTGTAGATCTGCGTGAGGCGTTAAATGGCGTCGTCCTGCGTGGGAAAGCCGCTCTCTTCGGCCTGCCTGCCCAGTCCGTTGCGAAAGCGGATCGTGTAAGGGTGAGGGCACCGAGTCGGCTTGGTGCAGTCGCAGTCCCTGAAGAACGACCCCATACCGCGGGCGAGCCGGCGAGCCATGTATCGGACCTTCTGGGTCACAGTCGGACATCTGCCCAGATCCGGCCGTGGCGGCCCCCGGTCAGCGAGCCGAGACCCTACCGGGCTCCATGCTGACCTTTTGCTGACCTGGATGCGCCTATGACGCCTCTGACCTGCACAGATGACCAAGCGTTAGATCTTGGACTTGAACATGGTGCGCAGCATCGGACACTCCCGGGACTCGGCTCCCTGCCCGCAGTCGCGGGTCAAGGGCGGGTTTCACAGTATCCGTTACGGTTGCCGGGTTCCCTGTGGGGGATGAATGTGGCCACAGAGGCTGGATCAGCACCTGGGAGGCACCGTGACCACCGACTCAGAGCCCCGGGTGTCGGGGCTGGAGATACGTTCCATCGACTACGTCCCCCTGAACGAGCGCCACGGCAAGCTGTGGCACCTCGGCCCCCTGTGGTTCATGTCGAACGCGCAGATCGCCACGCTGGCGGTCGGTCTGATCAGCATCACCGAGGGCGGCAACCTCATCTGGTCGCTCATCGCGATCGTCGCCGGCACCCTGCTCGGCACCTTCTTCATGGCCTTCCACTCGGCCCAGGGCCCGCAGCTCGGACTGCCGCAGATGATCCAGTCGCGGCCCCAATTCGGCTACGTGGGCGCCCTGTTGGTGTGGCTGTTCGCCTATGTGCAGTACGCGGGCTTCAACGTCTTCAACACGATCCTGGCCGGTGAGGCCCTGCACACCACGGTGCACGGCAACACCAAGATGTGGGTGGCCGTGGTCACCGTGATCGGCTTCGTGATCGCGCTGGTGGGCTACGACGTCATCCACAAGGCGGAGCAGTTCCTGACGTACAGCTTCCTGGTCGTCTTCGGGATCTTCACCGTGGGTGTGCTGGCGACCCTGCACTACCCGGCGGGCTCCTTCGACCTCGGCGGTTTCTCCTGGACGCCGTTCCTGGCCCAGTTCGGCGTGGTCGCCGGCTATCAGATCAGCTGGGCGATCTACGTCTCGGACTACTCGCGCTACCTCCCGCCGGACGTGACCGTCCGCAAGACCTTCTACTGGACCTACTTCGGTTCGGCGCTCGGCGGGGTCTGGCTGATGACGCTGGGCGCGCTGCTCGCCGCCTGGGCGGGCAAGGACTTCGACACGATCCGCTCGATCAACGCGGCGGGCGACAAGGTGTTCAGCGGCTTCGGCGCGATCGTCCTCCTCTTCGCCACGCTCGGCCTGATCTCCGTCACCGCGCTGAACATGTACGGCGGTTCGCTGACCCTGATCAGCGCGATCGACTCCCTCAAGAAGGTCCAACCCACCGTGGGCGTCCGGGTGTTGACGATCGGGCTGACCGCCGCGCTCTCGCTGGTCGGCGCCTTCGCCGCGACCTCCGACTTCCTCACCAACTTCAACAACTTCCTGCTGCTGGTGCTCTATCTGTTCATCCCGTGGACCGCGGTCAACCTGATGGACTACTACGTGGTGCGCCGCGGTCACTACGCCATCGCGGAGATCTTCAACCCGCACGGCATCTACGGCCGTTGGGGCTGGCACGGGATCATCTCCTACCTGGTGGGCTTCGGCGTGATGGTGCCGTTCTTCTCCGTCGGCACGCTCTACGTCGGCCCGATCGCCCACGCCATGGACGGCGCCGACCTCTCCCTGTTCGTCGGGCTGCCGGTCGCCGGTCTGCTGTATTGGCGGCTGAGCCGCTCGATCGACGTGTCGGCCGAGATCAGGGTGGCCGAGGCGGAGGCCGAGGAGCTGGAGAAGGCGGCGCACGAGCACCGCGAGCCCTGAACACCCCGGATCCCTGACCCCACCCCGGTCGCCTGACACTCCGTCAGGCGACCGTCTCCGGCTGCTGCTTCGCGAACTGTGTGCGGTACAGCTCGGCGTATCGCCCGTCGGCGGCGAGGAGTTCGTCGTGCGTGCCGCGTTCCACGATTCGGCCCGCCTCGACGACCAGGATCTGGTCGGCGGAGCGCACGGTGGACAGCCGGTGGGCGATCACCACGGCCGTGCGGCCCTGGAGCGCCTCCGTCAGGGCCTCCTGCACGGCGGCCTCCGAGGTGTTGTCCAGGTGGGCGGTGGCCTCGTCGAGGATGACGACGCGCTGGCGGGCCAGCAACAGGCGGGCGATGGTGAGGCGTTGGCGCTCGCCTCCGGAGAGGCGGTAGCCGCGTTCGCCGACGACCGTGTCCAGCCCGTCGGGCAGGGACCGTACGAGATCGTCGAGGCGGGAGCGGCGCAGCGCGTCCCACAACTCGTCCTCGGTGGCGGCGGGTTGGGCCAGCAGGAGGTTGGCGCGGACGGAGTCGTGGAAGAGGTGGCCGTCCTGGGTGACCATGCCGAGGGTGGCCCGCAGGGAGGCGGCGGTGAGGTCGCGGACGTCGGTGCCGCCGATGCGGACGGCGCCTTCGTCGACGTCGTAGAGGCGGGGCAGGAGTTGGGCGATGGTGGACTTGCCTGCGCCGGAGGAGCCGACGAGGGCGATGGTCTGGCCGGGTTCGGCGCGGAAGGAGACGCCGTGCAGGACCTCGGCGCCGCCGCGGGTGTCGAGGGAGGCGACCTCCTCGAGTGAGGCGAGGGAGACCTTGTCGGCGGACGGGTAGGCGAAGCGGACCTCGTCGAACTCGACGGCGACCGGGCCCTCGGGCACCTCGCGGGCGTCCGGTTTGTCCTCGATCAGGGGTTTCAGGTCCAGCACCTCGAAGACGCGCTCGAAGCTGACCAGGGCGCTCATCACCTCGACGCGGGCTCCGGCGAGCGCGGTGAGCGGGGCGTAGAGGCGGGTCAGGAGCAGGGCCAGGGAGACGACGGCGCCCGGCTCCAGGGTGCCGTGCAGGGCGAACCAGCCGCCGAGGCCGTAGACGAGGGCGAGGGCCAGGGCGGAGACCAGGGTCAGGGAGGTGATGAACACCGACTGGGCGGTGGCCGTGCGGACGCCGATGTCGCGGACCCGGCTCGCGCGCTCGGCGAACTCCACGGACTCCTCCTCGGGGCGGCCGAAGAGTTTGACGAGGGTGGCACCGGGGGCGGAGAAGCGTTCGGTCATACGGGTGCTCATCGCCGCGTTGAGCGTGGCCGCCTCGCGTTGCATGCGGGCCATCCGGCTGCCCATCCGGCGGGCCGGGACCACGAAGACCGGGAGCAGCACGAGCGCGAGCAGGGTGATCTGCCAGGACAGGGTGAGCATGACGGCCAGCGTGAGCAGCAGCGTGACGACGTTGCTGACCACTCCGGACAGGGTGTTGCTGAAGGCGCGCTGGGCGCCGATCACGTCGTTGTTGAGTCGGGAGACGAGCGCTCCCGTACGGGTACGTGTGAAGAACGCGACCGGCATGCGCTGCACATGATCGAAGACGGCTGTCCGCAGATCGAGGATGAGTCCCTCCCCGAGCGCAGAGGAAAGGCGTCGGCCAAGAATGCCGAGCGCCGCCTCGGCGACCGCGATCAGGGCGATGAGCAGGGCGAGGCGTACGACGGTGCCGTCGTCGCCGCCCGACACGATCGCGTCGACGACATGTCCTGCCAGCACGGGGGTCGCGACGGCGAGCAGTGCGGTCAGCACCCCGAGCAGGACGAAGCGGGCGATCGGGCGGCGGTGCGGGCGCGCGAACGCGGCGATGCGGCGCAGCGTGGCGCGGGCCAGCGGCCGGCGCTCCTGTTCCGCGGTCATGACGCTGTGCAGTTGGGTCCAGGCCGTGCTCTCCATGCTCATGGAGGAGAACGTAGGACCTCAAGCGGCGTTGAGGTCAATATTCGCACCACATCCCCGCGCAGAGACTCGGGCGAGGACACGTGTAAGGCCTCGCGTAAGGAACTGTCCGCGCTGCCGCAACCCGCAGTTGTCGTGGCGCGGAGAACCTCCAGTGGTGTGAGACACATCCGCGTCCGGCAGATCCTGTGCCTGCTTCCGCTGCTCCTGGTCGCCGTCGTCGCCGTACAGCACCGGTCCGTCCTCGTCGCGGGCTTCGGCCAGCTGCGGGCGGCGGAGTGGCCCTGGCTGGTGGCGGCGGCCGGTGCCACCTGTCTGACCTGGGTCGCCGCCGCGGTCACCCGCCAGGGTGCCGTGGTCGAACGGCTGCCCGCGCGGCGGTTGTTGGCCACCCAGTTCGCGGCGGGCGCCGCGAATCATCTGCTGCCCACGGGACTTGGCGCGGGCGCGGTGAACCTGCGCTTCCTCACGGTGTGCGGGCTGCCGCTGGCCCGTTCGTCGGCCGCGCTGGCGCTGTTCCTGCTCGCGGAGTCGATAGCCCGGCTGACGCTGCTCACCGGTCTGCTGATCGCCGTCCCTGACGCCCTGCGCCTGGGAACACTCCTTCCGGCGGGGGCAGTTGTTCCCCTTCTCCTGATCCTCGGTGCCGTGCTGTGCGCGGCGGTCGTGGTGCTCGTCCTGGTGCGGCGGCTGCGTACGGCCGTCCTGTCGTTCCTGCGCACCGCGCTGAGCGAGGCACGTTCCGTGCACACCCGGCCGGCCCGGGCGCTCGCGCTGTGGGGCGGTTCGCTGGCGTTCCCCGCGCTCCAGGCGGCCGGACTGGTCGCCGTGGGGCAGGCGTTGAATCTGCCGGTGCCGCCCGCGCAGATGGCGCTCGCCTATCTGGCGGCGACGGTCGCCGTAGCGCTGGTGCCCACGCCGGGCGGGATCGGCTCGGTGGAGGCCGCGCTGATCGTGGCGCTGGTCGCGGCGGGCGGCCCGGTCGCGGTGGCCACGGCGGTGGTGCTGGCGTACCGGATCATCACGGTCTGGATCCCCATCATTCCGGGCGCGTTGACGCTCGGCGCGCTGGTTCGGCTGAGGGTCATCTGATGCGCGAATCCGCTCAGATACCTCTGTAAAGCACGCCGCCGGCGGCGAACGCGCCGGGCCGCGAGGTGTGCAGGGTCCCGTCGACGGCGGGGCCCCGGGTATCAGGGTCCGGAACGAGCCCGCCGCGCCTGGCGAGTTCGTGGTCGGGCACGAAGTCACCGGTGAACACGGCGGTGTCGCAGGCCAGTTGCGCACCCTTGCCGAGTGCCGTGGGGACGGGCAGGAGGATGTGGCGGAGCAGGTCGCGGGCGAGCTTTGTCGAAGACGATCAGCTGGCCCCGGCGCGGGGTCACGGTGAAGTCGTGGTGGCCGAGGTGTCGGTCGAGGGTGTCGGCGTGCAGTCCGGCCGCGTTGACGAGGTACCGGGCGCGCAGGGTGCCCCGGGTGGTGGTGAGGACATGGCCGCCGCCCTGCCGACTCGCCTGCTCCACGCGGGAGTTGAGGTGCAGGTCCACTCCGTGCCGGACCGCCTGGGTGGCGTACCCCAGTGTCGTCGTCCAGGGGCAGACGATGCTCTCGCCGGGCACGTGCAGAGCGCCGAGCGCGCCGGGGCCGAGGTGAGGTTCGCGTGCGAAGAGCTCGGGCGGCTCGATGAGGCGGGCATCGGCGTATTCGTTGCGTACGGCCTGCTCCGCCAAGTGCGGGAGCGCCGCGAGCTGTTCCTCGTCCCAGGCGACGAGCAGCGCGTCGACCGGTTCGACGGGGATGCCGGACTCCGCAGCGTACGCGGTGAGTCGGCGGGCGCCCTCGCGGACGAGGCGTGCTTCGAGGGAGCCCGGTACCGCGTCGAAGCCGGTGTGCAGGATCGCGGTGTTGGCCTTGGAGGTGCCCTGGCCGACGTCGTCCTGGGCCTCGACGATCGCGACGCGCAGGCTCGGGTGGCGGGCCAGTTCGCGGGCGATCGCGCAGCCGACTGACGGTCATACGGGGGTGCGGTCGAGCAGGGCGGTGACCTCGGCCCGGAAGGCGGCGAGGCGTTCGGCCGCCTGGTCGGGGCCGATACGGGGCTCGTAGACGGCGGAGGGTTTTCCGTCGGGCAGCACGTCGGCGAGGGCAAGTCCGGGTTCGGCGCCGAGGCGGGCCAGCGCGCCCGCGCCGAGAGCGGTCGCGTCGGGCAGCACGGACACCTCTACAGGGCGTTGCAGCAGGTCGGCCTGGGTCTGCATGAGCAGGGCCGAGCGGGTGAGGCCGCCGTCGACGCGCAGCACGTCGAGGGGTGCGCCGAGGTCGGTGGCGGCGGCTTCGGCGAGTTCCACGACCTGTGCGGCGAGGCCTTCGCACAGGGCGTGCACCAGGTGCCCGGCCGTGGTGTCGAGGCCGAGTCCGGTGAGGGAGCCACGCAGGTCGCCGCGCCACCAGGGGGCGGCGAGTCCGGCGAGTGCGGGGACGAAGGTGACGCCGCCGTTGTCGGGGACGGTGCCGCCCACGCGGTCGAGATCGGCGGGGCCGGCGATGACACCGAGGTCGGTGAGCCAGCGCACGGCGGACGCGGCCGTGTACACCTGACCGTCGAGGCAGTAACTGGTCCGCCCGTCCAGCCGCCAGGCCACACAGCTCACCAGGCCCGAGTCCCCGCGCCGGGGTGTGTCGCCGGTGTGGGCGAGCAGGAACGCCCCGGTGCCGTAAGTGCACTTGGCGCCGCCGGGTGCGGTGATCCGCTGGGCGAGCAGGGCCGCCTGCTGGTCCACGACGAGTCCGGTGAGGGGGATCTCCGCGCCGAACGCGGTGGTCGTACCGATGGGTTGGGCGCAGTCGACGACTCCCGGGAGGCGTTCGTCCAGGAGTCCGTAGAGGTCGAGGGCGCGGGGCGACCAGGAAGCCTTGTCCAGGTCGAGGAGTTGGGTACGGCCGGCGGTCGCGGCGTCGGTGACATGGGTGCCGGTGAGGCGGTGCACCAGCCAGGAGTCGCTGGTGGTGACCATGCCCTCGTGGGTGAGATGGCGGCGGATCCAGGCCATCTTGGGCGCGGCGAAGTACGGGTCGAGCGGCAGGCCGGTCAGCGCGCGCAACTCGTCGGCGTGCTCGGCGAGTTCAGCACAGACGCTCTCTGCACGCCGGTCCTGCCACACCAGCGCGTCGGTCAACGGCATACCGGTGTCGGGGTCCCAGGCGAGCACGGTCTCGCCCTGGTTGGCGAGGCCCAGCGCCGTCACGGGTTCGTCGGCCTCGGCCAGTGCGCGGCGCCCCGCGACGATCACCGACTCGTACAGTTCCTCGGGGTCGGCCTCGACCAGACCGCCCGGCAGCCGGCGGTTCCCCACCGAGACGAACCCGGTGCCGATCACGCCGCGTTCGGGACAGATCACCAGGGCCTTCGTACCGGATGTTCCCTGGTCGACGGCGAGTACCGGACCCGTCATACCACCCCTCCCGTAGATCAACGCCCGACAGCCTGCCGCCGCTCCGCACACCACGTCAAGCATTTCTGATCTTCAGTCAACTCGCATATAGGTCCCCGGAGTTGGGGAGGACGGGGAAGCGGGGGGTGACGCGGAACGTGCGCCCTGCCGCGCTCGACGGTGCTACGGGAACCGTCCGAAAGCCATGCTCACAGCCCCGCACCAGGTACGAACTCCCCGTCCGGATACGGCAGGATGAGTGGTCGCGCCGGTGTGCGGGTCCGTCCCGGCCGGCGTGAGCGCAATACCGGCAATGCCCGCAATTCGAGCAGGTGGCAACGTGACGACACTTCACATCCGGCCGTCGGCGGCCCTCTCCGTCGCAGCTTCGTTCCCCGGAGGTGACCGATGAACCGCACGCCGACCCTGGACGACTTCATGCTGGCCGGAATCGCCCTGGCCTCGGGCCTGTTGGCGGCGTTTCTGCTGCGCATACTGCTGCGCTGGCTCGGCAAGCACGCCGACCGCACCCGCTGGAGCGGCGACGACGTGATCGTCGACGCGCTGCGGACCGTGGTGCCGTGGTCGGCGATCGCCGGTGGCGCGGCGGTCGCGGGGGCGGTGCTGCCGTTGACGCACACGGTCCAGCACCAGGTCAACCAGACCCTCCGGGTGCTGATCATCCTCACCGTGACGGTGTCGGCGGCCCGGGTGATCGCCGGTCTGGTCCGGGCGGTCACCAACTCCCGCTCCGGTGTCGCCGGTTCGGCCACGATCTTCGTCAACATCACCCGGATACTGGTCCTGGCCATCGGCTTCCTGGTGATGCTGCAGACGCTCGGCATCTCGATAGCGCCGATGCTCACCGCCCTAGGCGTCGGCGGTCTCGCCGTCGCGCTCGCGCTTCAGGACACCCTCGCCAACCTCTTCGCCGGCATCCACATCCTCGCCTCGAAGACCGTGCAGCCCGGCGACTACATCCGGCTGAGCAGCGGCGAGGAGGGATACGTCGAGGACATCAACTGGCGTCAGACGACGGTCAGGGCTCTCTCCAACAACCTCGTCGTGATACCGAACGGCCAGCTCGCCAAGACGAACATGACCAACTTCATGCGTCCCGAACAGGAGTTGACGATCCTGGTCCAGGTGGGAGTCGGCTACGACAGCGACCTGGAGCATGTCGAGAAGGTGACCATGGAGGTCATCGCCGAGGTCATGACCGACATCACCGGTGCGATCCCGGAGCATGAACCGGCCATCCGTTTCCACACGTTCGGCGACTCCCGGATCGGCTTCACGGTGATCCTGGGCGTCGGCGAGTTCAGCGACCAGTTCCGCATCAAGCACGAGTTCATCAAGCGCCTGCACAAGCGGTATCGCGCGGAAGGCATCCGGATCCCGGCGCCCACGCGGACCGTGGCGTTGCAGCAGGGCGCGATCGCCATACCGCAGCAGCGGATCCCGGAGGTCGAGCCGGGCGAAGTGTCCTCCGCCCGGCTCGACTGACAGATCACGTCCGGCTTGACCAGCCCTGACCGGTCAACTCCCTCAGAGTGTCGCCGAGTTGTCCTGGTTGTGCCCGCCGGTCCGGCTGTGCGGGACGGTGAGCGACGGCTTCACCGGCGTCACCGTCCAGTCCGGATGCCCGTGTATGCGCGGCGTCGCCGTACCGTAGAGCCAGTCCCGCAGGAAGCCGGACAGGTCCTGGCCGGAGACCGTCGACGCGACGGCGATGTAGTCCTCCGTCGTCGCGGCGGAGTCGCGGTACTGGGCGAGGAACGCACGCTCCACGGCGTGGAAGGTGTCCTCGCCTATCAACTCCCGCAAGGCGTACAGGACAAGGACGCCACCCAGGTAGCGCTGGCTGTCGAAGAGGTTCACCGCGTTGGGCGCCGCCACCGGGCCCGAGTCGTGGCGCCACTGGTCGCCGCGCGCGTAGGTGTCCTTCATGCGGGCTTCCATCGTGGTCAGCCCGAGGGAGTCGGCCCAGCCGCGCTCGTAGCGGTAGAGCAGCCCGTAGAAGTCGGCGTGGCCCTCGTTCAGCCACAGGTCGGCCCAGGTGGCGGGGCTGACGCTGTTGCCGAACCAGGAGTGGACCAGCTCGTGCATCATGTGCGAGCCGATCTTGCTCTCCGCCTGGAGCAGGAAGTTCGGCTTGTAGAGGGTGAGAGTCTGGGTCTCAAGTCCCGTGAAATCAAAGGCGGTCGGACTGTCGGAATTGCAGGGCAGCAGCCCGTACGTCTCGAACGGGTAGGCCCCCAGGCGCTGTTCGAGCCAGTCGACGAGGCCGGGGGTCAGTGCGAGCGCCGGTTCCAGGGCGGCGGCGCGGGCGGTGGGCACGATGTCCCGCAGCGGCAGGCCGTGCGGGCCGCTGCGCTCCTTGACGACGTAGTCGCCGACCGTGATCTGCACCAGCTCGGTCGCCATGGGTGAGCGGGAGTGGTACGTGTACGCGGTCCGGCCGCCGGGCAGGTCCTCGGTGCACTCCAGCCGCCCGTTGGCGACCCCGCGCAGCCCGTCCGGGACGGTGATGCGGAACGTGAAGTCGGCCTTGTCGCTGGGGTGGTCGTTGCAGGGGAAGACGGTGTGCGCCAGGTTCGGCTGGCCGCACACCGCGAAACCGTCGGGGGTGACGACCCAGCCGCCGGTGGGCGCGGCGGCGCGGCCCGGGTCGGCGGAGTACTCCACGCAGACGGTGACCCTGGCCTTCGCCGGGAGCGTCCTGGCGGGCGTGATCCGCAGCTTCTCGTCGGCCTGCTCGAAGTCGGCCGTGCGGCCGTGGACGCGGACCGCGCGGATGTCGAGGCCTAGGGAGTCGAGCGAGAACCGGGCCAGGGCCTCGGTGGTGCGCAGTTCTATCGTGACCGTGCCGTCGACGAGTTTGGTCGTGGCGTCGTAGGCAAGGTCGAGGTCGTAGGCGAGGACGCGGTAGCCGTCGTTGCCGAGGCTCGGGAACACCGGGTCGCCGAGGGTCTCGGCGCCCTCGTCGCCGTATCCCCGTCCGGTCGGCTCGTCGCCGTTCCCCCCTCCGGTCGTCCCGTCGTCGTTCCCCCGTCCGGCCGCGAAGGCCGGGGAACCCGTGGTCAGTGCTGTCGCCGTACCGATCAGGGCGGCCAGCGGGGCCGTCACTCTGGTGCGATTTCTCATGATCTGCTTTCGCTCGGGCGGCCGGGTGGTCAGCTCCGGCCGTCGGTCAGTGAAGGTGATCCACCCCTTACTGACTTCCGGACCGGGCGGTCGGTTGCCCTTGATCGACGGACAGATGTTCGCGCAGTGCGGACGGACCGCTGTCGAGTGCGACCGCCGCACGAGATATCTTGATGTCGAGCAATGTTGCAGACGTGGAGCGGAGCACCGGTGACTGACTCGACCATCATCTATACGCACACTGACGAGGCCCCGGCCCTGGCGACGTATTCCTTCCTGCCGGTGGTCCAGGCGTACGCCTCGCAGGCGGGTGTCGCCGTGACCACGCGGGACATCTCGCTGGCCGGGCGCATCATCGCCGTGTTCCCGGAGTACCTCACCGAGGACCAGCGGATCCCGGACGCCCTGCACGAGCTGGGCGAACTGGCGAAGACGCCCGAGGCCAACATCATCAAGCTGCCGAACATCTCGGCGTCCATCCCGCAGCTCAAGGCCGCCGTCGCCGAGCTGCAGGAGCAGGGCTACGCGCTGCCGAACTACCCGGACGACCCGAAGACCGACGAGGAGCGGGACATCCAGTCCCGCTACGACAAGATCAAGGGCTCCGCGGTCAACCCGGTCCTGCGCGAGGGCAACTCCGACCGGCGCGCCCCCGCCTCGGTCAAGAACTACGCCAAGACCCACCCGCACCGCATGGGCGCCTGGTCCTCGGAGTCCAAGACCAACGTCGCCACCATGGGCGAGAACGACTTCCGCTCCACCGAGAAGTCCGTGACGATCACCGAGGCCGGTGCGCTGCGCATCGAGCTGGTCGCCGAGGACGGCACCACCACCGTGCTGCGCGAGTCCGTACCCGTCCTCAAGGACGAGGTCGTCGACGCCTCCGTGCTGCACGTCGCCGAGCTGCGCGAGTTCCTCACCGCGCAGATCGCCCGCGCCAAGGCCGAGGACGTCCTGTTCTCCGTGCACCTCAAGGCCACGATGATGAAGGTCTCCGACCCGATCATCTTCGGCCACGTGGTCCGCGCGTTCTTCCCGAAGACCTTCGAGCAGTACGGCGCCACGCTCGCCGCGGCCGGTCTCTCCCCGAACGACGGTCTCGGCGGCATCCTCAAGGGTCTCGCCGCGCTGCCCGAGGGCGACGCGATCAAGGCCTCCTTCGACGCGGAGATCGCCGAGGGCCCCGCGCTCGCGATGGTCGACTCCGACAAGGGCATCACCAACCTGCACGTGCCGTCCGACGTGATCGTGGACGCCTCGATGCCGGCCATGATCCGCACCTCCGGCCACATGTGGGGCCCGGACGGCGCGGAGGCGGACACCCTCGCGGTGCTCCCGGACTCCTCCTACTCCGGCGTCTACCAGGCCGTCCTCGACGACTGCCGCGCCCACGGCGCCTACGACCCCTCCACCATGGGCTCGGTGCCGAACGTCGGTCTGATGGCGCAGAAGGCCGAGGAGTACGGCTCCCACGACAAGACCTTCGAGGTCCCGGCCGCCGGTACGGTCCGCCTCGTCGACCAGGCCGGCAACGTCGTCCTGGAGCAGTCGGTCGCCAAGGGTGACATCTTCCGCGCCTGCCAGACCAAGGACGCCCCGATCAAGGACTGGGTGAAGCTGGCCGTCACGCGTGCCCGTGCCACCGGGAACCCGGCGGTGTTCTGGCTGGACGAGACCCGCGCGCACGACGCCCAGCTGATCAAGAAGATCGAGGCGTACCTGCCGGAGCACGACACCGAGGGCCTGGACATCCGGATCCTCGCGCCGGTCGAGGCCACCAAGCTGTCGGTGGAACGCATCCGCCGCGGCGAGGACACCATCTCCGTGACCGGCAACGTGCTGCGCGACTACCTGACCGACCTCTTCCCCATCCTGGAGCTGGGCACCAGCGCCAAGATGCTGTCGGTCGTCCCGCTGATGGCGGGCGGCGGCCTCTTCGAGACGGGCGCCGGCGGCTCCGCGCCGAAGCACGTCCAGCAGCTCGTCAAGGAGAACTACCTGCGCTGGGACTCGCTCGGTGAGTTCTTCGCGCTGGTCCCCTCCCTGGAGCAGTACGCCACGTTCACCGGCAACGCCCGCGCCCAGGTCCTCGCCGACACCCTCGACCGCGCCACGGCGACCTTCCTCAACGAGGACAAGTCGCCGACCCGTCGCGTCGGCGGCATCGACAACCGCGGCAGCCACTTCTTCCTCTCCCTGTACTGGGCGCAGGAGCTGGCCGCGCAGACCGAGGACGCGGACCTCGCGAAGGCCTTCGCCTCTCTCGCCGAGACCCTCGCGGGCGCCGAGCAGACGATCATCGAAGAGCTCCTCGCGGTCCAGGGCAACCCGGCCGACATCGGCGGCTACTACCAGCCCGACCCGGCCAAGGCCGCGAAGGTCATGCGCCCGTCGACGACGTGGAACGAGGCGCTGGCTTCTCTCAGCTGACGCACGGAGCCTTCCAGGGCACCTGCGCCTGTCTCTCCGCCCCGGCCGGGGTTCCCTCCGGCCGGGGCGGCTGCGTTCGCCCACGGTCTCCCCGGGTTCGTGATCGTCGCTGCCGATACCTTGATCGTGCACCACGCCACTGACAACGCCTCCGGGAGCCGCCCGTGACCCCCTCCGCGCCGTCCTCCGACCCCTCCTTCGAGCTGCTGCCCGGCGCCGCCGACTCGCCCGTGATTCTTCATGTCCCGCATTCCGCGCGGGAGATACCGGCCGATGTCCGCGCGGACATCGTGCTGGACGATCCGGCGCTGGCGCGCGAGCTGGACCACATCACGGACAGTCACACGGCCCGGATCGCCGAGGAGGCGGCGCACGTGTGTGCGATCCGCCCCTGGCGGTTCGTGAACCGGCTGTCGCGGCTGGTCGTCGATCCGGAGCGGTTCCCGGACGAGCGGGAGGAGATGCTCGCCGTGGGCATGGGCGCGGTCTACACCCGCACCACGCACCGCGCCGGGCTGCGGCCCGCCGAGCACGACCCCGAGCCACTGATCGACCGCTACTTCCGCCCGTACGCCCGGGCCATGACGGAGGCCGTAGCCGACCGGCTGGCCGCGACCGGCCGGGCCGTCGTCGTCGACCTGCACTCCTACCCCACGGCCCCACTCCCCTACGAACTGCACGGCAGCGGCCCCCGTCCGCCCGTCTGCCTGGGCACGGACGCCTTCCACACCCCGCCCGCGTTGCTGGCGGCGGCACGCGAGGCGTTCGCGGGGTGCGGGGAGATCGGCGTCAACAGCCCCTTCATCGGGACCTACGTCCCGCTGGAGTTCTACGGCAAGGAGCCGGCCGTGGGAGCGCTGATGGTGGAGCTGCGCCGGGACACGTACATGACGGAGCCCGGCGGGCCGCCCGACGGAACCGCGATCGCGCGGCTCGCCACGGCGCTGGCGGCGCTCGTGGCCGCTGTGTCGGCCTGACCTCCGGCTGGAGCACTCCCGCAGGACAGGCGGGCGGGGGCGTACGAGGGTGGACGCATGACCGAGGAGACCACCACGCTGACCAGCCAGGCCCCGCAGCCGCCCGTGCGGGACTGGCCCCCGATCGACCTGACCGGGACCGACTTCGACCCTGTCCTCGCGGAGCTGATGCGCGAGGGCCCGCTGAACCGGATCCGGCTGCCGCACGGTGAGGGCTGGGCGTGGCTGGCCACCCGCTACGACGACGTGAAGATGATCACCAATGATCCGCGGTTCGGCCGCGCGGAGGTGACGACCCGTCAAGTGACGCGCATGGCCCCGCACTTCAAGCCGCGCCCGGGGTCACTGGCGTTCGCCGACCAGCCGGACCACAACCGGCTGCGCAAGCCGGTCGCGGGCGCGTTCACGGTCGGCGCGATGAAGCGGCTGCGGCCCCGGGCACAGGCACTGCTCGACTCGCTGGTGGACGGGGTGGTGGCGGACGGGCCGCCGGCGGATCTGATCGAGCGGGTCCTGGAGCCCTTCCCGCTCGCGGTGGTCAGCGAGGTCATGGGCGTACCCGAGGAGAACCGGGAGCAGGTGCACTCCTGGACCCGGCAGATCATCTCCACGTCCGGTGGCGCGGAGGCCGCCGACCGGGCCAAGAACGGCATGTACGCGTGGATCACCGACACCATCCGTGCCCGCGCCGACAGCGACGGCACCGATGTGTACTCGCTGCTGGGCACCGCCGTGGCCCGGGGTGACATCAGCGAGCCGGAGGCCGTGGGCCTCGCAGGCCCGTTGCAGATCGGCGGGGAGGCCGTCACCCACAACTGCGGCCAGATGCTGTACCTGATGCTCACCCGCCCCGATCTGCTGGAGCGCCTGCGGGGTCAACCCGAGTGCAGGGAGGGCGCGTTGGACGAACTCCTCCGCTACATCCCGCACCGCTCCTCCGTCGGGCTGGCCCGGATCGCCCTGGAGGATGTCGAGTTGCACGGCCAACGGATCAGCGCGGGGGACCCGGTCTACGTCTCCTACCTCGCCGCCAACCGCGACCCGGACGTCTTCCCGGACCCGGACCGCATCGACGTCGACCGCGACCCCAACCCGCATCTGGCCCTGGGCAACGGCCCGCACTACTGCACCGGTGCCGTGCTGGCCCGACTGCAGACCGAACTCCTCGTCGACACCCTGCTGGACCGGCTGCCCGGGCTTCAACTGGCCGTTCCCGCCGAGGAGATCGTCTGGCGCCGGAAGACGATGATCCGGGGCCCGCAGACGCTGCCGGTGACCTGGTAGAGGGCGCCAGGGCCTGTCGGGCGGATCCTGTCGCAGACGCGGTGCGCGGCAGGCCCTGATGCGCGAGGAAGGGGTGTCCCGCTCTCCTTCCTCGCGCACCGGCGGTCACGCCCGCAGCCACTCCGTGACGACCACCTCCCCGCCGGTCCGCAGCCGTAGCGCGAAGGGACCGGCCGGGGGTACGTCGCTGGTGAAACGGCCCATGGCGTCGGCCGTGAGGGTGGTGGGGCGCAGTGCCTGCAGGCCGTTCAGGACCTCGATGCCGGCCGGTTGCGGCGGCATCACCTGACCCATCAGGCCCTCGCTCGTGACTTCCACGTCGACGCTGAGCTCGCCTGCCGTGAAGGTCAGCATGCGGGGTACGTCCAGGGCTCCCCTGACCGGGATGGCGTCGACCAGGGAGTCGAAGGTCAGCTCCGCGAGCCGGGCGTCCATGTCGTACAACGCGTAGGCGTCCATGGCGACTTGGCGCAGTTCGGCGGGGACCGGGTCCAGGATGGCGGCCGCCTGGCGCAGCTCCTCCTCGAGGAGGGCGTCGTCGAACTCAGAGCCGTCGTCGCCCTGTTCGCCCTGCTGGTCGTCGAACTCCTCGTCGTCGAAGGGGTCCTGGCCGAAGGCGTCGAACGCGTCGGGACCGTCGCCGTACATGCCGTTCACAGCGCCTCCCCGGCGTCCAGTCGGGCCCGCAAGCGGCGCAGACAGCGCTGGCGCATGGGTCCGATACTGCCCACGGCGATGCCCAGACCGGCGGACACCTCCTGATAGCTGGGTGGTGGCGAGGCCATCAGGACGCGCAGTAACTGCCTGCAGCGTTCGCCCAGTTCGGCGAACTCCTGCCACAGCCTGCGGATGCGCTCGGCCTCGGAGGCCGCCTCCTCCGAGTCGAGGACCGACTGCTCGGGGGTGCGCTCCTCGCTGACGCGGTCGAGGAGTTGGGGATCGTCCGTGGGCATGAGCCGCCGCAGTCCCTTGATCACCTTCAGGCACTCGTTGCGGGCGGTGCTCGCCAGCCAGGAGCCCGCCTTGTCGGGTTCCCGGATCCGGCCCAGATGCTGGGCGAAGCGGAACCACACGGTCTGGTACACCTCGCCGGCGTCGGCGTCGGAGAGCCGATGGGCGCGCACCACTGACCAGACCAGTGGGCTGAGCCCCTCCACGAGCGCCTTCCAGGCCGCCGCGTCGCCGTCGACTGCCGACCGGACGAGCGCGCCGACTTCTGCACGGTCCACGGTGCCACCCCTCGTGTACGGCATGTCATCGTACGCCGTGGAGGGGATGGTTCCGGCCCTCATGCCGGAGCGGAGAGCGGCACGACGGGGACCGGGCGCCAGGTGGGCGGGCGCAGCGCCGGTACATGCGCCCCGCGCACTTCGGCGTACTCGGTGTTGGCCGCGAGGAGTTGGGTACGGGCGGCGCGCGCGTCGCTCTCCTTGTTGGCGGTCATGTAGGCGGCGACCAGGCCGGCGGCGACGGGGGTGGCGAACGAGGTCCCGCTCCAGTGCGCGAAGCCCTCGAACATCACCTGGTCGGGCTTGCCGGTCGAGTTGGTGCCCTGCTGGCTCAACACCCCGGTGTGGGTGGGGTATTGGCAGGTGCAGGAGTAGGTGAAGCCGAACCGGCAGGCGTCGTAGGTGCTGTGCTGGTAGGTGTAGGGCGTGGGTGCGTCGAAGCCGGTGAGGGGGCCGATGAGCCGCTCGCCGGGGGCGTAGGCCTTGACCCAGGCGCCGTGGTTGCTGAAGCAGGCGCCGTGCTCGCCGTCGCCGCGCAGTGCGCCGACCGAGAGGACGACGTCCCGGTAGTCGGGCAGGTCGGCGTAGGCGGCGGGCCAGAAGGGGGTGGCGCTGGCGTTGTTGCCGGCCGCCGCGACGAGCAGGGTGCGCTGTGCGCGCAGGGCCTGCATGAAGCCCTCGACGCCGAGGAGGCCGTCGGTGCGGCCGTTGGTGGTGCCGGCGGAGAGGCTGATGACGTCGGGCCAGCCGTTCTGGTCGACGGCGGCGAACAGCGCCTCGCCGAAGTCGGATTCGAGGATGGCGCCCGCGTCGTTGAGGGTGTTGCGGACGGTCACCTCGGTGTTGGGCGAGACGGCCGCGACGAGCCCGGCGATGAACGTGCCGTGTCCTACGTACTGTTGCAGCACTCCCGCCGCGTCGGTCTCCTTGATCTGCGGGTCGCCCTGGACGTGTGCCAGCAGCGGGTAGGACCGGTAGTCGTGCATGAGTCCGGTGTCGATGACGAGGACGTCCACGGCGGTGTCCGCGTCGTAACCGGCCTCCGCGGGCGCGGGGTTGGCGCCCTGGGTGAGCGGGGCGGGCACGGGTTCATCGCCGGGACAGGCGTTCACGGCGATCGACACGACGTGATTGCGGCTGACCAGTCGGCGGCCTGCGCGGCCCTCCGGTTCGCGCAGAGCGCGCAGCGCGTTGGCGACGGCGCGGTCGCCGCGCCGGTCGCCGTGGCCGGGGTCGCCGACCTGGATGCGGGTGATCCCGGACCGGTTGGTCTCGGGGCCCGCCCGGCGGACAGAGTCGGCGGTGAGGCC
>Ga0307511_10002051_pt1 | contig 21091 bp, 18 predicted proteins | sample 13_EM_MG_FD_200266 | JGI IMG/M metagenome (GOLD analysis project Ga0307511, IMG submission 200266) | Populus trichocarpa ectomycorrhiza microbial communities from riparian zone in the Pacific Northwest, United States - 13_EM | ecosystem: Host-associated > Plants > Roots > Unclassified | place...
TGCTGCCCTCGGGGCCGAACGCGTAGCCGTAGCACCAGATCCAGCCGTGGTCGGTCTCCACGAAGGCGAAGGTGAAGGAGCCGAAGACCTTGCTGGTGCCGAGCCAGATGTACTGGTTGCGGCCGGGTTTGAGTTCGGTGCCGAAGTGGTCGGCGTGGCGGGTGCGCAGCGCACTGTTGACGCCGTCGGCCGCCACGATCAGATCCGCGTCGGGGAGGTCCTCGGCGGAGACCTCGCGCTCGAACTCCAGCCGTACGCCCAGAGATCGGGCCCGTTCGGCGAGGATCTTGAGGAGGCGGTGGCGGCCGATGCCGTGGCCCTCGTCGCCGGGCTGGGTGGTCGTCAGATCCCGGACGCGGGCGACGCCGTCGCTCCAGCGCACCGAGTGCTCGTCGACCGCCTGCGCCGACTCGGGGTCGTACTCCCGGAGTTGGTCGAGCAGTCCGCGCCAGTACGTGACGCCCCAGCCGTAGGTCGAGCCCTCGGGGTTGCGCTCGTAGACGGTGATGTCGTGGGACGGGTCCTGCCGCTTCAACAGGATCGAGAGATACAGGCCGGCGGGCCCGCCTCCGACACAGGCGACCTTCACGCGCACACCCCTGGGTTTTACTCAAAGTGGTCAGATGGATCCGCAGAGTAGCAGGATGGGGTCGCATGGAATTCGCGTCACCCCGCACAGGACCGATGGGACGACCGGGACGGCTCAGACGTCCTCGTCCAGATCGCGCCGCCGTGATCGGCGAGCCGGTGACCGAAGGGCGGCGCGTCCGCAGGGCGTCTCGACGCGAACGGGCGGGGCGGGTCGTTCAGTCGTGGGGCCAGGGCTCGGGTGCGGAATTCCGGCCGGCCCAGCGGCGCGGGAGGTGTGCGGGAGCGGGTGCGGTGGACGACCCGGCGAGGGGCACGGTGGGTGCGCCGCGGGCCCCCGTGCTGGGCCTGTTGTCCGCCGAGACCGGTCCGGCTGTTGAGTCCGGCCTTTGCGAGTCCTAATTCCCGGACGGCGCACGGCTGTTAAAGCGGAACGACCGTGATTGTCTAGTCCACTTTCTCGGTACGGCACTCCGGATGGCCCCAGCCCTGGGCGTTCTTGCTGATCGGCTCACCGGCCGCATAGGCGCGTCCGCACAGGCAGCGACCGGGGAACTTCGCCTTGATGGTGCGGGAGGACGAACTCGCGCCCTTCCGCGCCGACTTGGCACCGGCCGGACGGGCGGACTTCTTCGGGGTGTCGGGCGAAGGGGGCGGCTCCGGGGAACCGAGATCACTGCCCGCGGGCTCCTGCACGACGGCGGCCTGGCTGGCGGCGCGGTCGGCGAAGTCGTTCAGCGGGTCGCCGTCGACCTGGTGGGCGGGGACGTAGCGGAACTCGACCGAGCGGCCGTCGAGGAGTTCGTCGATGCGGACGACCAGTTCCTGGTTGGCGACCGGCTTGCCGCCGGACGTCTTCCAGCCGTTGCGCTTCCAGCCGGGCAGCCAGGTGGTGACCGCCTTCATCGCGTACTGCGAGTCCATCCGGATCTCCAGCGGTACGTCCGGTGCGGTGGCCGTCAACAGGCGCTCCAGCGCGGTGAGTTCGGCGACGTTGTTGGTGGCCCTGCCGAGTGGTCCGGCCTCCCAGCGGGCCGGGCTCTCCTCGTCGTCCGACACGACCCAGGCCCAGGCCGCGGGCCCCGGATTTCCCTTCGAAGCCCCGTCACAGGCGGCCACCACACGTTCACGCATGCGCCCGATCATGCCATGACCGCACCACACACTCTCCGCCGACCCGACCCGGCCGCACGCCCCGTCCGAGGATCCGGCCACCCTGCCCTCTACGCTGCGCGCATGACCTCGCGACACGAGCAGTGGGCCCGGCTGCGCGACCTGTTGTGGCTGCCGCCGCGCCCCCACGGGGAACAGCCGCGCGAGCGGGTGGTCGGGCCGCTCGAACTCTTCTACGACCTCGTCGTGGTCGTCCTCGTCGCCCAGGCCGCCCACCATCTGGCCGGGGAGCTCGACTGGCACGGACTGGGCCTGTTCGCCGCGGTGTTCGCGCTGGTGTGGATCGCCTGGCTCAACGGCAGCCTGCACCACGAGCTGCACGGGCACGAGGACGCCCGCGGCCGGAGCATGTTCCTGCTGCAGATCCTGGTGCTGGTGCCGCTGGGCGCGTTCATCCCGGAGGCGGGCGACGCGCGCGGTGCCGCCTTCGCCGTGGACGCGGGGGTGCTGTTCGCGCTCCTGGCGCTGCTGTGGCTGCTGGCCTCGCGGGCGGACACTCCCGAATTCCGGCGCCCCAGCGTGCTGTTCGTGACGGGGACCGCGCTCTGCTCGGTCGTCCTGGCGGCGAGCGCCGCGCTGCCCGCGGACGCCCGGGTGCTGACGTGGGGTGCGCTGGCCGTCGTCTATCTGGTGGGGTTCGTGTTCGTGCTCGGCAGGGCCATTCCGGAGCGGGTGGTCGGGTTCAGCGTGACCGACGCGCTCGCCGAGCGGTTCGGGCTGTTCATCATCATCGTGCTCGGCGAGAACGTGACCGGCGTGGTCGACGGACTCTCACACGAGCCGACCAACGCGCTCACCCTCGCCGTCGGACTGGTCGCCGTCGTGGTCGGCTTCGGCGGCTGGTGGACGTACTTCGACTTCGCCGGGCACCGGCTGCCGCGGCCCACGCGGGCGAGCGCCCTGCAGTGGATGATGATCCATCTGCCGCTCACGGCCGCGGTGGCCGCGATGGGCGCCGCGATGGTGGGCCTGGTCGAGCACGCCCACGACGGCCGGACCCCGGCGGCCACGGCCTGGGTGCTCTGTGGGGGCACGGCCGTCGTGCTCTGCGCGACGATGGTGCTCGCGTCGTCCCTGCGCGTCTGGAGCGAGGACCTCGGCCTCTACCGGCCGCTGGCCCGGACCTGCGCCGCCATGGCCGTCGTGTGCGTGGCCCTGGGCGCCCTGCGTCCGGCTCCGCTCCTCCTGGGGCTGGCCCTCGTGGTCGTGCTCGGCGTGCCCTGGGGGCTGGCCGTGGCGCACCGCGTGGCCCACGAAGGGGAACCGGCGGTGTGACCACGATCCGGTGTCAGGGCGTCGAGGGGCGGGTCTCGGTCCAGTCGACCATCAGCCGGCGTTCGGCGAAGTACCAGTCGCCGTCCAGCCTGGTGAACTCGTCGAGGTAGCGGATGGACGCGATCATGAGTGTGCGCTGCCCGGACTCGTCGACCGAGACGTGGTGGGCCAGGCAGTAGCTCTCGCCGCTCGCCCGGTCCCCGTCCAGGGTGATCGTGCTCTGGCCGTTGAAGTGCGTGGTGGCCCGGTAGACGTTGAGGTTGTCGAAGACCGGGGCCAGCGACTCGCGGCCGTGCAGCTCCTGCGTCGGCTCCGCCGCGGTGGCGTCCATGAACACCAGGAAGCGGGTGTCCTCGGTGAACAGGGCCATCTGCCCCTTGGCGTCCCGTCGGTCCGCGCAGTGCGCGTAGGCGTCGACCAGCTCGCGGATGGCCAGCCGGTCGGCGGCCTCCTGGGGTGGGATCGCGGTGTGCGAGGCCATGACCGTTCCTTTCGCCGCACTATTTGACATGTGTATAAAATCACTCGTCATGGCAGAGTGCAACGCGAACCCGAGGAGGGCGGAGCGCTGAACCAGCGGATCGATCCACGCGTCACCCGCACGACGCGGGCCTTCGAGGAGGCCGTCGTGGAGCTCGCCGCGCAGCGGTCCGTCTCCCGGATCTCCGTCGCGGAACTGGCCGAACGCGCCGGGGTCACCCGCGCCACGTTCTACAACCGCTACAGCTCCCCGCTGGACCTGCTCATCCAGGTGCTCCAGGCCGATCTGGACCGCGGCCACCGCCGCGAGGCCGAGGCCCGCGCACAGGGCGGGCACTCGGCCGCCGAACTGCTCCGGCTGGCCACCGCCGAGGTCGCCGACCACGTCGAGCGGCATCTGCCGATCTACCGGCGCGCCCTCACGGATCCGGCGGACAGCGGTGTGTACGAGGCGCTCGTGCGCCACTTCGGCGACTACACGCTGTCCTTCATGGCCGAGGGCGACCACCCGGGGCTTCCCGAGGCCAATCGCCGGGTCGTCGCGCAGTTCCTGGCCCACGGCTTCGCGGGCGCCATCAGGGCATGGCTGGAGGACCCGGCGGTCACCAAGGACGACATGGTCGACGCGGCCGTGGCCTGCGCCCCCGCCTGGTGGACGGCCGAGGGCCGCTGACGAACGGCCCGCCCGGTCAGACGTCCGTCATCTGCGGCATCTCTCCCTGGGTCGTGCTCATGTCGATCACCGAGAACGAGGCGCCCTGCGGGTCGCTGAGCGCCGCGAACCGCCCGAAGGGGCTGTCCATGGGGCCGAAGCGGAGGATCCCGCCGAGCTTGGTGGCCTTGGCCACGACGTCGTCGCAGTTGTCCACCGCGAAGTAGACGTTGACGTACGACGGCACCTCGGGCGGGAACTCGTCGCCCATCTCCATCCGTCCGATGACCGTTTTCTCGCCGACGTTGTAGACGCGGTAGTCGACACCGGGATTCTCCATGCTCTTCGCCGAGTACGGGAAGACCGCCGGGAAGAATCCGTCCGCCTTCGCCGGCTCGCGGGTGAAGACCTCGGCCCAGGCGTACGCGCCGGCTACTCCCGACACCTCGAAGCCCTCGTGGGTGCCGCCCTGCCACACTCCGAACACGGCGCCGCTGGGCTCACGGGCCAGGCACATCGTGCCGAACTCACCGACCTGCATCGGCTCCATCAGTACCTCGCCGCCGTTCTCCCGGATCTTCGCCGCGGTCGCCGCGGCGTCCGGCGAGGCGAGATAGAGGCACCACTGAGACTGCCCCTCCTGGCCGGGCATCGGCGGTACGACGGCGGCCACGGCCTTTCCGTCGACGTAGGCCTGCGTGTAGTTGCCGTACTCCGACGACGCCTCGCCGAAGGTCCAGCCGAGGACGTCGCCGTAGAAACTCTTGGCTCCCTCGACGTCGCCGAACATCGCGTCGGCCCAACAGGGGGTTCCTTCAGGTTGTACGGCCATGGCTGCGGCCCTCTCCGGTAGATCGGGGTGTCCTGGTCGGGTTGTCCGAATTCTCACGCTAGTCACCCAGGGGGTGGGGCGCGCGTCGAATGCCGGAATCGCCCGCCACCGCGCCCGCGCGCCCCGCACTCCGGGGTGCGGGCACGAGCCCTCGCCGTCCCCGACTCGATCGGCGGGTTTACGACCTCCGGGACGCGAAGTCGCCCCTTTCGCGCGGTTACCGGTGCTGGGCAGGACTGTTTGGCTTGTAAACCGACGACGCGCTCACCCCTGTTCACCTCCCGGGAGGGAATGTGTCCACTCCGGAAAGCGTCAACGGACCAGCCACCGACGACTCCGCCCCCGAACCGCCCGGCAACGGACAGCTCACCAGCCTCAGCACCGTCGCGGCCCGGCAACTCGCCACGACCACCAAGTCCGAACCGCAGATGCAGGCCATCACCTCGCGCTGGCTGCTGAAGATGCTGCCCTGGGTGGACGTCAGGGGCGGCGCCTACCGGGTCAACCGGCGGCTCCAGCTCAGCGTCGGCCGCGGCCGTGTGCGGTTCGAGCAGAACGGCGCCGACGACGTCAAGGTCATCCCCGAGACGCTCACCGAACTGCCCGTGCTGCGCGGGTACTCCGACACCGAGGTCCTGAAGGAGGTCGCGAGCCGGTTCCGGGTCCGGGAAGTACGGGCGGGCCAGGTCCTGTTCGAGGCCGGACAGCCCGTCACCGAGGCCTACTTGGTCGCCCACGGCCGCTTCACCCGCTACTCAGCGGGACCCTACGGCGAGGAGGAGATCCTCGGAGTCGTCACCGACGGCGACCAGATGGGGGACGAGGCCATAGGACAGTCCGACCCGCTGTGGCTGAGTTCCGTGCGCGCCGAGTGCGCGGGCGTGCTGCTCGTCCTGCCCTGGGACGTCGTCTCCGAATTCACCGACCGCGTACCGTCGTTGGCCGCCCATCTGGAGGCGTACGCCGAGCGGCAGCGGCTGCCGATGAACCGCAAGGGCGAGGCCGATGTGCCGGTGCAGGCCGGCCATGTGGGCGAGCCCACGCTGCCCGGTGGCTTCGTCGACTACGAACTCGCCCCGCGCGAGTACGAGTTGTCCCTCACCCAGACCGTGCTGCGGGTGCACACCAGGGTCGCCGACCTCTACAACGATCCGATGGACCAGACCCGACAGCAACTGCGGCTCACCATCGAGGAGATCCGCGAGCGGCAGGAGTGGGAGCTGGTCAACAACCGGGACTTCGGGCTGCTCCACAGCGTCGACTACACCCAGCGCATCAGCACCTTCACCGGTCCGCCGACCCCGGACGACCTCGACGAACTGCTCGCCATGCGACGCAAGACCAAGCTGTTCCTCGCCCATCCGAAGGCGATCGCGGCCTTCTTCCGGCAGTGCAACAGGCGCGGTCTGGTGCCGGGCACGGCGAGCGTCGACGGGCACGAGATCCCCGCCTGGCGCGGGGTGCCGTTCTTCCCGTGCAGCAAGATCCCGATCTCCCCGCAGCACACCAGCAGCATCATCGCGCTGCGCACCGGGGAGGCCGACCAGGGTGTCGTCGGCCTGTTCCAGACCGGTATCCCCGAGGAGTACCAGCCCGGTCTGAACGTCCGCTTCATGGGCATCGACTCGGCCGCGATCATCCGCTACCTCGTCACCGCGTACTACTCGATGGCCATCCTGGTCCCCGACGCGGCGGGAATCCTGGAGAACGTCCAGATCGGCCGGACCGCCGAGTGACGGCATGGAGAAGCTCATGACCACCTCCCTTTCGCTGCCCGGCCCGCCGGACCTGGCGGGCACTCTGCGGGCCCGGCGCACCGGGGCGATCCCCGGACTCACCCACCGGCCCGCGGCACCCGCCGACCCGGAGAAGGCAGCGGAGCTCGACCGCAGGCTGGAGACCTGGGCCCGCGGCCTCGATCTGTTCCCGGCCGCGTGGGACGGGGACTTCGCCGGGTTCCAGTTCGGCCGGGCCGTGGTGCTCCAGCATCCGGGGGCACTCGACCTGGAACGACTGACCGCCGCGGGCAAGTTGCTGCTCGCCGAGAACATCGTCGACAACTGCTACTGCGAGGAGGACGAGGACAAGGGCGGCTCCCACCGGGGGCTCGGCGGCCGGCTGATCATGGCCCAGTCCGCGCTCGACCCGCTGCACAGCGCCCCCGAGTTGGAGGCCGAGTGGCAGCAGGGTGTCCAGGCGGACGGGCCGCTGCGCTCGTACCACTTCGCGCTCAAGGACTACGCCCTCCTCGCCACCCCGAGCCAGACCGACCGGCTCGTGCACGACATCGCCCGGCTGCACCTCGGCTATCTCGCGGAGGCCGCGTGGGCCGAGATCCGGTACCGGCCGCGTGTCTGGGAGTACCTGGTGATGCGGCAGTTCAACAACTTCCGGCCCTGCCTGTCGATCGTCGACGCCGTCGACGGCTACGAACTGCCCGAACAGGTCTACGCCCGGCCCGAGATCCAGCGCGTCACCGCCCTCGCCGGCAACGCCACCACGATCGTCAACGACCTCTACTCCTTCACCAAGGAGCTGTCCGACCCCGGCCACCTCAACCTCCCGCAGGTCGTCGCCGCCAACGAGCGGTGCGGGCTGAAGGCCGCCTATCTGAAGTCCGTCGAGATCCACAACCGGATCATGGACGCCTTCGACGAGGAGTCCGCCGCGCTGTCCGCCGCCTCCCCCCTCGTCGCGCGCTACACCGAGGGCCTGGCTGCCTGGGTGTCCGGCAACCACGAGTGGCACGCGACCAACACCCACCGCTACCACCTGCCCAACTACTGGTAAGAGTCCGGTCCCTGACGTTCCGTCAGACGCACGACGCTAGGAGTCACCGTTGACCACCACCGACGCCGGCACCACAGCACCACCGGTGCCGACCCAGTCCACGTACCAGAGCCGTGTCGCGGACTACTGGAACGCCGAAGAGAACCCGGTCAACCTCACCCTCGGACAGATCGACGACCTGTACCACCACCACTACGGAATCGGCGGGGCCGACGAGTCCGTACTGGAGGACCCCGACCCCGTCCGGCGCCGGGAACGGCTCACCGCCGAACTGCACCGGCTGGAGCACGCCCAGGCCGAGCTGCTCGCCTCCCACCTCGGCCGACTCACCCCGGACGACCGGGTGTTCGACGCGGGCTGCGGGCGCGGCGGGGGCAGTGTGGTGGCGCATCTGCGCCACGGCTGCCGGGCCGACGGGGTCACGATCTCCGCCAAGCAGGCCGAGTTCGCCAACGCGCAGGCCCGTGCCCGGGGCATCGACGGCAAGGTGCGCTACCACCACCGCAACATGCTCGACACCGGCTTCCCGACGGGCGGGTTCGCCGCATCGTGGAACAACGAGTCCACGATGTACGTCGAGTTGGACCTGCTGTTCGCCGAGCACGCCCGGCTGCTGCGCCGCGGCGGACGCTATGTGGTGATCACCGGCTGCTACGACGACACCTACGGCCGGGCCTCGCGCGAGGTGTCGCTGATCAACGCCCACTACATCTGCGACATCCACCCCAGGTCGGAGTACTTCCGGGCGATGGCCCGCAACCGGCTGGTGCCCGTCCACGTCCAGGACCTCACCCAGGACACGATCCCCTACTGGGCCCTGCGCAGCCGGGCCGACCATCTGGTCACGGGGATCGAGGACACCTTCCTGACCGCCTACCGCAACGGCAGCTTCCAGTATCTGCTGATCGCGGCCGACCGGGTCTGATGTCTCAGCGGCCGGCGATCCTGGAGGCCGCCTCCGGGAGGCCGGGCGCCGGATCGAGTACGTCCAGCGTGCCGTGCGCCCGCAACAGGCGCACGGTGCGCGGGGCGCACACCACGGCGAAGCCCGCCTCGTGCTCCCGCACCCGACGGCGGAAACGCAGTACCAGGTTGAGTCCGGTGGAGTCGATGAACGTCGTACGGCGCAGATCGACGACATAGGCGGGCGCGCGCAGGGCGACGACCGAGTCCAGCCACTCGCGCAGCGGGGTCGCGGTCGCCAGATCGATGTCGCCGTGCAGGTCGACGACCAGCAGGCAGTCCCTGGCGCCCAGCAGGGCGTGGTCGCCGGGTGGGGGCCAGGCCGCCGCTGCCACCGGCTCCACGCTGTTCTCGTGCAAGGTGTTCCGTCCCCGTTCCGTGCCTGTCGCGCGCGGGCGCGCGTTCCGGCGCGGGTTCGTACGGCGGTTTCCGTATCCCCGCACCGTACGAGCCCGCGCCGGAACTCCCCCCGAGCGGCTCCCCCTTGAACCGTGGGTGCCTACTGTTCTACCTTCGCCACATGGTCGGGGCATCAACGCCCGCTCATCAGCGACACAACGAGCGGGCCGGGGTCGGGCCGGGTGATGCGGGATGCGTCCGCACCTGGCACTGATCGAGGACGAACCCGATTTCGCACTGATGTGCCGTTCCTATCTCGAGCACGAGGGATTCACCGTCACCTGGGCCATGGACGCCCGCGCCGGCAAGTCCGTCCTCCACGAGAGCAGCGTCGATCTCGCCGTCCTCGACCTGGGACTCCCGGACGGCAGCGGCCTGGAACTGCTGCGGGCACTCCGCTCCACCAGCCGGCTTCCGGTCATCGTGGTCACCGGCCGGGGCGCGGAGGCCGACCGGGTGGCGGGGCTGGAGATCGGCGCCGACGACTACCTCGTCAAGCCGTTCTCCCAGCGGGAGTTGGTGGCCCGGATCAGGGCGGTACTGCGCAGGTCGCAGCCGCCCGAGGTCTCCGCGGTGATCCAGGTCGGCTCACTGCGGATCGACACGGCGGCACGTCAGGCGTCCGCCGAGGGCGTCTCACTCACCCTGCGCCCCAAGGAGTACGCCCTGCTGGAGATGCTCGGGGAGGCGCCCGGCCGGGTGTTCTCCACCGAGCAGGTGCTGGAGCGGATCTGGGGTGCCGCCTGGCAGCAGCCCGCGACCGTGATCGAGCACGTGTACCGCCTGCGCGGCAAGCTCGCGGCACTCCCCGTGCCCGCGCCCCGGATCACCACGGTCCGCGGCTACGGCTACCGGCTCGACCCCTGAGACCACGAGAACCCTGAGACCCCAGAGACCTCTGAGAGCCGCCATGCCTCCCCTCGCCGCCCCCGACTTCCGGCTGCTCTTCGACTCCGCGCTGTCCCCGCTGCTGGTGCTCAGCCCCGACTTCACCATCGTCGAGGTCAACCGCGCGTATCTCGCGGCCACCCGTACGGAACGCACGATCGTCGGTCAGCGGATCTTCGACGTCTTCCCCGACAACCCGGACGACCCCTCGGCGGACGGCGTCGCCAATCTGCGCCGCTCACTGGAGTCCGTGGTGGCCACGGGACGCAAGGACACGATGGCCCTGCAGCGCTACGACATCCCGACCGGCGAGGCGGGCGGTTTCGCCGAGCGGTACTGGAGTCCCGTCAACTCCCCCGTCCTTGACGCCGAAGGACGGGTCACGCACATCATCCACCGGGTCGAGGACGTCACGGACTTCGTGCATCTGCGCCGGGTCGGCCGGGAACAGGAACGGGCCGCCGCCGAGGCGCAGATGCGGGCCGAGGGCATGGAGATCGACCTGTTCGTACGCGCCCGGGAGATCCACGAGGTCAACGGGCAGCTGAGCCGCGCGAATGCCGAACTGGACGCGGCGGGAAGGCAGTTGAGGGAGGAGCAGCGCGCCAAGGACCGGTTCATCGCCACCCTCTCGCACGAGCTGCGCAACCCGCTCGCCGCCGCCTGCGCGGCCGTCGAACTGCTCGCGCTGGACCTGCCGGACGGCGGCCGTCCCGCGCTCTCCGTCCTGGAGCGGCAGTTGGGCACGCTGGTGCGGATGAGCAACGATCTCCTGGACGGGACACGGGCGTTGACCGGCCGTCTTGAGCTGGTGTCCGAGCGGGTCGATCTGCGGTCCGTGGTCGAGGGAGCCTGTGCCGACATCAGGAACCTGTTCGGACACGAGGAGCGCACCCTCCAACTGACCTTGCCCGACACACCCGTTGAAGTCGACGGGGACCGGCTGCGGCTGGCGCAGGTGCTGACGAACCTGCTGTCCAACGCGCTCAAGTACACCCCGCCCGGCGGCCGTACGGAGGTCCGGCTCACGCTCGAGGACGAGCAGGCCCGGCTGACCGTGCGGGACGACGGCATAGGCTTCCGGCCCTCCCAGGCCGAGGACCTGTTCGGGGTGTTCGTGCGGGCGGCCCCGGCGGGCCCGAACACACCCGAGGGGCTCGGTCTGGGACTCGCGGTCGCCCGGACGGTGGTCGAGCTGCACGGCGGCCGGATCAGCGCGCACAGTGAAGGCCCCGGCAAGGGAGCGACGTTCACGGTCCTGCTCCCGCAGGCCGACGAGGCGGCTCCGGAACCGGCACGCCCGGCCGCGCCACCCCGCGTCCGGCGCCGACTGGCCATCCTGATCGTGGAGGACAACGCCGACCTGGCCGCGACCTACCGCACCCTCCTGGAACGCCAGGGCCACCACGTCACCGCCGTGCACACCGGCGCCGACGCGCTCACCGCGACCGAGTCCGACGTCTTCGACGTGGTCCTGTGCGACCTGGGCCTGCCCGACACCGACGGCTACACGGTGGCCCGTACGGTAAGGGCCCGGCCGCACGGTCACCGGCCGCGACTGATCGCGGTCTCCGGCTTCAGCCGGGGCACCGACCGCTCACTGTCCCGGACGGCGGGCTTCGACGCCCATCTCGCCAAGCCGCTGCCGCTGACCGATCTGCTCGACCTGCTGGAGCGCCTGGAGTAGCGAAGCGTCTTCCCCCTTCACCCCGCCTGTGCTTGCCTGGGGAGCCGTTTTCCGGTGCCCTGGGCGGGAGTCGCCGTATGCGGAAGCCGTGGATCGTGGGTGTACTGCTGGCCGGAGTGCTCCTCGGCGCGTGCACGGACCCGGCGTCCGGGCCCGAGGTCGCCCCGCCGACCCCTTCAATGCCGACCACCACACATCGACAAGTCCCCGTCGCCCCGGTGAAGTCGGCGCCCGCCGTGCTGTATCTCGGGGACTCCCTCGCGATGGAGAGCCAGAACGTGCTCGGGCGGGAACTGCGGAACACGTTGGACGCGACGTACACAAGCGCCCCCTACTCGGGAACCACGCCGTGCGACTACATCGAGGGCGCGAAAGCGGGTTCGCTGGTCCCGGACGCGGACAAGGCCGCCGCACTGGTGCGTTCGCTGCACCCGGACTACGTGGTGTTGCAGTTCTGGGGCAACGCGTGGGCCTACACACCCTGCATGGACGGAATCACCTACGCCGCCGACCGGGAGACGTACTTCGCCCGGTACAGGGCCGACGTAAGGAAGCTCACCGCACAGATCGCCGCGGCCGGGGGCGCCCAACGGCCCACGATCGTCTGGGTGTTGCAGGGACCCGACCCGATCACCCCCGAACGCGTCCAGGCCGTGAACGCGCTCTACAAGGCACAGGCCGGGTCCACGGGCGACACCGTCGCCGACGCCGGCAAGGCGGTGAGCCCCGCCGGCGCCCGCTACACCTGGACCCAGTACCTCCCGTGCACCGCCTACGAGCGCGCCCACCCCGACTACTGCACCCAGCCCGGCAACGGCCGGACGGCCCTGCACCGGGACGACGACTACCTTCACTTCTGCCTGGCACCGACGACACCGACACCGAGACCATGTCCGGTCCGCTCCCCCGGCATCCTGCGCATGGCCCGGGAGATCACCCGCGCGATTGCCGCCCGAGCTCCGTCTCGATCAGGCGGTTGAGGTGACGGCGGGCGTCCTCGGTGCTCAACGGGGGTGCCTGACGCAGCCGCTGCAGGGCGAGGCCGTCGGCGAGGGCGGCGAAGCGGACCGTGAAGCCGTCGAGGTCGTCGGAGCGGAACTCGCCGTCGGCGACGCCCCGTTCGGCCAGCGCGCGGATCTGCTGGTGCCAGCTCTCGTAGCGTCGGGCCTGCCCGCTGGAGAAGGCCTCGTCGGTGCCCTGTTCGCCCGCGTTCCAGTAGTCGAACCACATCCGCCAGTGCCGGTCGGTGTCCTCGGTGAACAGCGCGTCGACCAGCAGCCGCAACGCCTCCGCCCCGCTGGTCGCCTGCTCGGCGGCCTCGTGCAACTCGGCGTAGTAGCGCTCGATGTGCAGGACCATCGCCTCGGAAAGGATTTCCTGCACACTGCCGAAGTGGTACGTGACGGTACCGACGGAGACCCCGGCGGCGGCCGCCACGTCCCGCACACCGACCGAGGCGTAACCGCGTTCCGCTATCAGCGGGACGGCCGCCTCGACGATGAGCCGCCGGCGCACCTCGGTGGGCTGCCGGGTGCGGTCGGCGGCGGCGACGGCACGACGCGGTGCCTTGGCGGCCTGCGAGGGCTTGGCGGCCGTCATCCCGACGTCCTCGGGGTGGTGCGGTGCCATGCTCGCTCGGCCACTGTCTCTCCGTTCGCCCGTGCTTCGACGCGACTGTCCATGACAAAGTCCGCGGCCGTGGCGCGCAGCTCCGTCCGCGCCATGATCTCAGCGTCGTAGTCGTCCTCGCGCCGCAATCGGATCCGCCACTCCGACACGGCGTGCGCGGACAGCGGATCGTCGCTGCGAATGCGGTACGTCTCCCGCGCGCTCTCCTCGTAGCGCAGCCCGTCCGGATACGTCCGCGAGCCCCCGTAGTTGGGGTCGACCTCCAGCGTCCACTCCCCCTTGGCCACATCGTGTGTGACGAGCCGCTCGGGCGTCGGCTCGGCGGGCCGGTGGTAGGTCACGTCGAGCGGGACCGCCTGCTCGGGCTCCTCGAAGCGGATCGGCGGCTCCGATCCCCTTTCACGCACGGGCAGTTGTACGACGCTCTCGGACGGTACGACCCACAGCTCGCCGCGCTCGCCGTGCGGCCACACCCACGGCCAGTAGGTGTCGGAGACGGCGACCCGGATCCGATGCCCGGGCGGGATCGCGTAGCCGATGCCGGTCAGCTCGAACTCGACGTCCTCGTACGTCCCGGGTGTCCACTCGACGGCCCGGTCCCGGCCGTGCCTGCTCAGGAGGTTGAGCACGCCGCGGGTGACGAGCGTGGACGAGCCGTCCGGGGCGACATCGCACAGCCGGGCGACGACATGGGCGCGCGGGGTGACGCTGTCGAGGCGGAGCCGGACGCGCGGTCGGCCGAGGATCTCGACGCGTTCGGTGACCGGTTCGGAGTCGAAGCAGACCGAACGGCCGTCCTCCTCTCGCTGGTCCGGCGGCAGGTCGCTCGCGTTACCGAAGGGAAAGAAGCGCCCGGCGTCGAGGCCGGTGTGCTGCGGGGAGCGCACGAGGACGGGCTCAGCGCCGGCGCCGAGGGGCCACGATTCCCAACTGATCTTCTGGCTGGGCCACTTGACGTCACCCACCCAACGGCCCGGCAGCACGTCGTACGACGTCGCCGGCGGAACCGGGTCGGTGATCCAGGCCCGGAGCAGGGGCTCCCCCATCACTCCCGTGTCGATGCCCTTGAGGTGCTGGTCCCACCAGCGCAGGGTCTCCTGGAGGAAGCCGATGGCCGGACCGGGCGGGAGACCGCGGTCGGGGTACTGGTGCGACCAGGGGCCGACGATCCCCCGGACGCGGTCGCCGGGCAGGTGCTCGACGAGCCGCAGCACGGTGTCCCGGTACGGGTCGTTCCAGCCGCCGACCGCGAGGACGGCCGCGTCGATCGCGGTGTAGTCCTCGCAGACGCTGCCGTGCTTCCAGTAGTCGTCGCGCTGCTGATGGTCGAGCCAGGTGTGCAGGAAGGGTTCGAGGGCGTCGAGGCGTTCGCGCCACATGGGCAGCCAGCGGTCCTCGCCGACGCTCGCCGGGTCCGGCGGCCGGGCGGCGAAGGCGAGCATGGTGCCGGCCCAGGCGAGCATGTCGATCCCGAGGACGGCGCCGCCCGTGTAGTGGACGTCGTTCTCGTAGCGGTCGTCGGTGGAGCAGACGGTGACGATCGCCTTCAACGGTTCGGGGGCGAGCGCGGCGATCTGGAGGGAGTTGAAACCGCCCCAGGAGATCCCGAACATCCCGACCTTCCCCGTGCACCAGGGTTGCCCGGCAAGCCAGTTGACGACATCGACACCATCGGCCAGTTCCTGCGCGTCGTACTCGTCGCCGGGCAGACCCTCGCTGTCGCCGTGGCCACGGATGTCGACGCGGACGGAGGCATAGCCGTGTCCGGCGTACCAGGGGTGGCGCTGGGCGTCGCGGGGCGCGGTCCAGTCGGTCAGGCGGTACGGGAGGTATTCGAGCAGTGCGGGTACGGGGTCCGACTCGGCGTCGACCGGCCGCCAGATACGGGCGTGCAACCGGGTCCTTCCGTCCCGGGTGGGGATCCAGACGTCCTCACGGACGACCTGGCGGTCGAACTGTTCGCGGTACTTCACAGAATTCCTTCCGCCACGGGGGCGTTGAGGGGGCGCCAGCGTCGGACACGGTGGCCGTCGTCGCCGTTGTCGGTCCAGATGTCTTCCCCGTCCGCCGCGTCGGCCCAGTCGGCGGTGTCGTCGGCATAGGGCAGCGCGTCGGGGTCGGGTTCGAGGGCGGCGGTCAGGAGCTGGCGCGTGTACGGGTGTCGGGGGTCGGCGAAGACCGTCTCCGTCGGGCCCTCCTCCACGACGACGCCGTGGCGCAGTACGACGACCCGGTCCGCGATGCCCCGTACGACGGCCAGGTCGTGGCTGATGAACAGGCAGGCGAGGTCGCGTTCGCGCCGGAGGTCGTCGAGGAGGCGGAGTACGTCCGCCTGGACCGACACATCCAGGGCGGTGGTGATCTCGTCGGCGATGAGGACGTCCGGCTCGCCCGCCAACGCCCGTGCGATACCGATGCGTTGACGCTGACCGCCGGAGAGCTGTGCGGGCAGGCGGTCGGCGAGGGCCGGGTCGAGCCGTACGTCGGAGATGAGCTGTCGAGCGCGCTCGGCCGCCTCCGTGCGGTCGGTCACCGTGCCGAAGAACCGCAGGGGATGCCGGACCGCGTCGCCCACGGAGCGACGGGGGTTGAGCGAGGTGTCCGCGTTCTGGAAGACGAGTTGCACGCGTCGCCGCAGGGACAGCGGCCGTTGCTGCGCCGGGCGGGCCAGGTCGCCGTCTTCATGGCGCATCGTTCCGCCCGACGGGGTGCGCAGTCCGGCCAGGGTCCACGCGAGGGTGGACTTGCCGCTGCCCGACTCGCCGACGAGGGCGAGGACTTCGCCGCGCCGGACGTCGAAGGAGACGCCGTGTACGGCACGGGTGCTGCCGTAGTCGATGGTGACGTCCTGCGCGGAGACGGCCACGGGAGCGTCGGCGGGCACCTCGGCCTTCGGCCTGACCTCCCGCTCCCCGGCCTCGCCGACGACCGCGAGACCGGTGTCGTCGAGACGCGGCACACTCGACAACAGGCGTCGGGTGTACGGGTCTTGGGGCTGGGTGAAGAGCTGCCTGGTGGGCGCCGATTCGACCACCCGGCCCGAGCGCAGGACGGTCACCTCGTCGGCCATGTGCGCGACGACTCCGAGGTCGTGGCTCACCAGCACGGCGGCCAGGCCGAGTTCGTCGCTCAGGGCGGCGATCAGGTCGAGGACGCTGCGCTGGGTGATGACGTCCAGGCCGGTGGTCGGCTCGTCGAGGACCAGGACCTTGGGGCGGGCCGCGATGGCCATCGCGATGGCGACGCGCTGCTGCTGGCCGCCGGAGAGTTCGTGCGGGTAGCGCCGGGCCAGGTCGGCGGGGTGCGGCAGCCGGACCTGTTCGAGGAGTTCCACGACGGGAACCTCGCCGCCGGCCTCCGCGATCTGGCGTCCGATGCGCATGGAGGGGGTGAGGGCATGGCCGGCGTTCTGGCCGACCATCGCGACCGTGCCCCCGCGCAGTCGTCGCAACTCTCGTGCGGGCAGGGCGAATATGTCGGCGCCGGACACCTGGACGGACCCGCCGGTGATCCGCGACCCGTGTCGCAGATGCCCGAGCAGGGTCGCGGCGACGGTCGACTTGCCGCTGCCGGACTCGCCGACGAGCGCGTGAGTCTGCCCCTCGGCGACATCGAGCGATACCTCGTGCACGACGGGCACGTCCCGGCCACCCGAACGGTAGGCCACGGACACGGAGTTGACGGAAACGATCGGGGTCATCAGGAGCCCTCCCTGATCCGGTCGACGCCCCACGCCTTGGACAGGCCGTCGGCCGCGAGGTTGAGCCCGACCACGAGGGTGGCCAGGGCGATGATGGGCGCGATGCTCGCCATCGGGACGACGGTGATGGCGGTGCGGTTCTCGGCGACCATCAGTCCCCAGTCGGGAGTCGGCGGGTCTGCGCCGAACCCGAGGAAGGACAGCGAGGAGATCAGCAGCACGACCCAGGAAGCCCGCATCGCGAACTCCACGCACACCACGTCGGTGATGTTCGGCAGGATCTCCCGGCGCAGGATCGACCAGGTGCTTTCCCCGCGGGCACGGGCCGCGGTCACGTAGTCGGCGGGGACCACCGCGAGGGCGGCGCCGCGGACGACGCGGACGACCTGTGGGACGTAGGTGATCGCGACGGCGAGGACGATGACCGACGGGCCGGTGCCGAGGGCGGTCACCACGACGAGCAGGGCCAGGACCGAGGGGATGGACAGGATCGCGTCCAGGACCCGGCCCAGTACGTCGTCGAACCAGCCGCCGCGCAGTGCGGCCGCACATCCGATGACCGTGCCGAGGGCGACGGTGATCAGGGTCGCGGTGACGGAGATGCCGAGCGCGTACCGGCCGCCGTAGAGGACGCGGGCGAGGACGTCCCGGCCGTACTGGTCGGTGCCGGCCCAGTGGCTCCAACTCGACCCGAGGAGAGCGTGGTTGGCGTCGTTGGCGATGGGGTCGTAGGAGGTGAGGAGGGGGGCGAGCAGCGCGATCAGGACGTGTACGGCGACGATCGCGAGGCCGACGAGTGCCGTGCGGGAACTGCTCACGGTGCGCCAGGCGCGGACGGTGCGGGCGCCTCGCACGGCCGTCGGCGGGACGGTGTCGAGCGTGGTCATCGGGTCCTCCCTCGGGTGCGGAGCCTGGGGTTGAGGGCCATGGTGGCCAGGTCTGCGGCGAGGTTGCAGACGACGTAGACGACCGCGCTGATCAGGGCGATGGCCTGGATGGTGGGCAGGTCGCGGTTCTGCACGGAGGAGAGCATCAGCTTGCCGATGCCCGGGTAGTTGAAGACGTTCTCGACCACCGCGACCCCGCCGACCAGCCAGGCCACGTTGAGCGCGATGACGTGCAGGGTGGGCAGCAGGGCGCTCGGCAGGGCGTGTCGGGTGACGACCCGCCAGGTGGAGAGGCCCTTGAGGCGGGCGGTGGTGACGTACTCGGTGGCCATCACGTCGATGACCGAGGTGCGGGCCATGCGGACGATGTAGGCGGCCATCACCACGGCGAGGGCGAGCGCGGGAAGCCATACGGCGGGCAGGAGTTGGCCGACGGTGGCGTCGGGGCCGTAGAGGACGACCGCCGGGAACCACGGGAGGGCGACCGAGAAGCACAGGACGAGGACGGTGGCCACGACGAACTCGGGGACGCTCATGCCGACGAGGCTGACGGTGGAGATGAGGTGGTCGGGCCAGCGGTCGCGGTACAGGCCCGCGAGGATGCCGAGGACGATCGAGCCGGTGACCGCGAAGAGGACCGTGACGAGGGCGATCAGCGCGGAGTTGCCGAGGTACATGGACACTTCGCCGCCGACGGCCTTGCCGGAGACGAGGGAGGTGCCGAAGTCGCCGTGCAGGGCGCCCCGGACCCAGTCCCAGTACCGCTCCCAGGCCGGCCGGTCGAGCTTCAGCTTCTCCCGCAGGGCCGCCACGGCGTCCGGGGTCGCGTCCTTGCCGAGGATCTGCGTGGCGACGTCGCCGGGCAGTGCCTGGACGGCGAGGAAGACGAGGACAGAGGAGAGGAAGAGGGTGCCAACTGCGGCCGCTGTGCGGCGGGTTATGAAGGAGAGCATGGTCAGGCTCCCTTCAGGCCGATGCCCAGGTAGTCGAACTCGAAGCCGTGCTCGGCGTATCCGCGTACCTTGCGGGAGATGCCGACGAGCCGGTCGGCGAACATCGGGGTCATGGCCCCGCCCTTCTCGATCACCAACGTCTGTGCCTCGCCGTACAGTTCGCGCCGCTTGGTGTCGTCGAGCTCGGCGCGGGCCCGGTCGAGGACCGCGTCGAAGCCCTTGTCGGACCAGGCGGTCTCGTTGTACGAGGAGCCGCTGCGGAAGATCTGGGTGAAGAGCTGGTCGACGGGCCGGCCCGTGAACCAGTAGGTCGCCATCAGCGGCTTCTTCATCCAGATCTGCGTGTAGTAGGAGTCCGCGGAGGCCGTCTTGACCTTGATCCGGATGCCGGCCCGCTTCGCGGAGTCCTGGTAGGCGAGCGCCATCGGCGTGAACAGCGGGTCGTAGGAGGAGGTGTAGAGGTCCATCGCCAGGCCCTCGTGGCCCGCCTGCTTGAGCAGGTACTTCGCCTGTTCCGGGTCGTGCTTGGGGTGCGCGGAGATGTAGGCCGGGTCGCTGGGCGGAACCGGGTTGTCCCAGCCCGCCGTGCCCGCGCCCTGGAGGGCGACCTGCACGACGTGCTCGGGGTCGTAGGCCAGCTTCATCGCCTGGCGGACGCGGACGTCGGTGAAGGGCTTCTCGGTGGTGAGCATCGGGAGCACGTACCACTGGGCGTTCTTCACGCGGGCGATGGTGGCGCGGTCCGAGGCGGCGACCACGCGGGCGGTCGCGAAGTCGAGGTTGGTCTGGGAGAGCAGGTCGACCTGCCCTGCCAGCAGGGCGTTCGAGCGGGCCGACATGTCGGCGACCGAGTAGAAGGCGATCGCGTCGAGGACGGGACGGCCCGCCCAGTGGTCCGCGTAGGCGGTGACGCGGCCGGGGCCCGCCGGGGCGAACGACTCCAGCTTGAAGGGGCCGGTGCCGATACCGGTGCGGCCGACCGACTTCGCGCTGCCGTCCGGGATGACGTAGCAGTTGTAGTGCGTCAGCAGGCTCGGGAACTCGGCGTTCGGGCTCTTGAGGGGGACGACGAGGGTGTGGGCGTCGGGCGTGCCCAGCTTCGCCGGGTCGATGAGCGGGGCGAGGACCGCGGCCTGCGGGGACGCCGTCGCCTTGTCGAGGATGTGGCGGAGTGTGTAGGCGGCGTCGGCGGAGGTGAAGGCGCGGCCGTTGTGGAAGGCGACGCCCTTGCGCAGGCGGAAGGTCCAGGTGCGGGCCTTGGCGTCGGGCTCCCAGGACTCGGCGAGGTCGGGGGCCAGCTCGCCGTTCGCGCCGATGCGGACGAGCCGGTTGTAGAGGGCGCCCAGGTACTCGTACGCGGACAGTGAGCTGGCCGGGTCGAGGGTCTCGGCGTCGGAGGCGGGCGGCCGGGCGATGCGCAGGGTGCCGCCGCGGTCGGGGGCGCCCTTCGCGGCTGCGGCCGGCAGGACGGGGGCGGCCTCCGCCCCGGCACAGCCGGTCAGCAGCCAGGACCCGCCGAGTGCCGCCGCCGAGGCGAGGCCCGCGGTGAGCACCGACCGGCGGCCCGGGTGGTGGATGTCGGACATGTACCGACCGTCCTTGTCGCTATTCGTTCAGCTATTCGTTCAGCGGAACGATTGAGTGAAGTGCGTGAACGATAACGAGGGGATGGTTTCCCGCCAACCCTTTGGGCCCGGAAATTAACGTCCGAAACGCACTGGTTACCGGGAGGCGTCGCGCAGGGGGCGGCTCGGCCCGTGACGGAGGGGCTCAGCCCGTGATCTCGCGGGCCCAGGGCAGTAGCGCCCGCTCCGCGAGGACGACGGCGTAGAAGAGGAGCACGCTCATGGCGCTGAGCAGGGCCATCGCGGCGAACGCCAGGGGTGTGTCGGCGTTGCCGCCGGAGGCCACGATGACGTAGCCGAGGCCCTGGTCGCCGCCCGCGAACTCGCCGACGACCGCGCCGACGACGGCCAGGGTGACGCCGAGGCGCAGGCCGATGAAGACCTGGGGCAGGGCCCAGGGGATACGGAGCTTGCGGTAGGTCTGCCAGCGGGACGCGGTGAGGGAGTGGGCCAGCTCGGTCAGCTCCAGGGGGACCGAGGTCAGCCCGGCCATGGTCGAGACGACGACGGGGAACCAGGCGAGCAGGGCCACCATGAACACCTTCGGGGCCGTGCCGAAGCCGAGCCAGA
>Ga0307511_10002052_pt1 | contig 21086 bp, 6 predicted proteins | sample 13_EM_MG_FD_200266 | JGI IMG/M metagenome (GOLD analysis project Ga0307511, IMG submission 200266) | Populus trichocarpa ectomycorrhiza microbial communities from riparian zone in the Pacific Northwest, United States - 13_EM | ecosystem: Host-associated > Plants > Roots > Unclassified | place...
ATAAAACATTAATAAGTTATTTTCCAGCTCATTTTCCATGACATAACCAAACACTGGAAAGTGTTTTCCAACTTATTTTCTATTACACTACCAAACATTGAAAAATACTTTCTCGGAATTCATTTTCCAAAAAAAAACTACTTTCCAGCAAACAAACGGGGCCATAGACAAATTCAACAAACCATTTGGAACGTTAAGCAGAAAAATTTTCACCACCTTCCTTCCTCTTATTACTTGGAAACAAGTCTAGTTATGTGATTGCGAAGTGAAGAAAAATGAATTTATCCTCGAGTACGTTTCTTCCAACTCTCAGCTACCATGACTTTTCCTTTTTCTTCTTTGTTGCCTTCATTCTTATACGAAAGTTAGTGACCAACTGTAATACATTCAGCTGGTGGCACAAATTGAATACTTTCAAAGATACCAGCAGATCAATTCCCAAATGAGTGTCATTTGAATCAGAAGACTTGTGTGGTAGATCATGAAGCGCTATCAGTGCTACAACTAAATCCGCATTACTCGCTATGGTTGCTCGGTGAACCATGACTTTCCTTTCATCCAAAAAATTGTCCAACTTGTCTGGCCCTGCAACCATGGCCCCATAAAGAATATTTGGATTTGGCTCCTTAGAGGATAACCATCTATCTCCCTCTGGACAAGAGTAATTTTGATCATCCCAACGGATTGATGCAACCCTATGGTGTACTTGGGTTGGATATTTGTTTCCAAAGCCTACCATGTAGCTCATCTTCTTTGGATTATCTCCTAGCATGTAATATACCTGAGAAAATAAGAAATAATGAGACAATTTGAAAGGTCCGACCTGCAAAATTCAACATTCTGGCACTATAAATGCTTGCCTGAGACATGGACAATCTTCGCAACATTTCCAGAGAGTAAAACTCACTGCTGCAACTTACACCTGATCTACGCAGAAGTTTAAGGCAGTTACTGTATAATTTGCTAAGGAAAGATGCTGTAGCAGAAAACTGGAGTGGTTCACCATGATGTGGCCTTGAGGATCGACCCACCTATATCAAGAAATAGGCTAGGGATATAGTGATCAATGAGATTGTTAGGCATTTGCACATATATCCACTGAAAAGCACATATATGTTGGAAACTGTGTTTGATCATGATTTTACCTGGTGTCCTGTTGTATATTTCATTAGAAAGATAAGAACACATGAGCAGATCAATCTTATTTGAAGAAGATCCTAAAACAAATAGTCCAGCTTACGGTGAAGCACGGGTACCGAGACTAGTACGCACCAGCTGAATATATCAAATAGCCCATTAAATTTCAAAGGCCCAAGATCTCTTAAAATTAAAAGGGCCTGGAATCCAAATGCAAAATGGGATTGTGGAGCTGTGCAGTTCAAAGTAGTGCAGATTGAACGTAGATCCCATGTTCCTGCTGATTTATCAAAATTTGATATATGAAAGAATACATTGATATGAATCAACGACAAATTGATTCAGAGCAGTTGGGCCTTTGAGTTTAAATGGGCTATTTGAACTTTGAAGGAATCAAATCCAGTCTATTAATGGCCTATTTGGTTATTTGATCTTCTTCCCCTCTTACCATCTTTCTAAACATAATGTTCAAAATCTGAATCTTAGTTTAGTATCATTTAACAACACGATTAAAGAAATTTCAAGCAGAGCAATTGGATTTCCTCTACAGTAAACACCGCAAAACAATTTCACAGTCTCTCTTGGTGGGTTTTTTGCTGTCAAGATTTCTATCTGGGTAATGTTTGATTTCCAATTCCAAGGTGGAAAATCTACCTTTTGACTTCTTAAACTTAGAACTTGACTTGTTGAATTGAATCAAAATCCGTGATCCTATTGTTTAATATCGTTAAATCCTCATCTGGGTTTGCTAGATTTCGCTTTGCCTAACTTTTTTGATCAATTTATAATCTTTTCCTCTCTCTTGTTATTTTATTGTGCTTAGAAAGTTTATGATCCCATTACTTTAGCTTCATACGTCCAAATCCCCATCTGGGTATGCTTGATTTTGTAGTATCATGAACATATATGCAAATAATACTAAGGCTTTCAAATCATATCCAAGAGGTGATTTTGATTTAGAGTCAGGAACCCTTAGAAGGTCCCGAAAATCGAAAAACTCCTCCCTGCACCCTTTCAAAATGATCAAATGTTTTGCTAACCGCCTTAATTACTTTTACAAATTGCACCCATTTCTTTTATTCTTCATTTCATTGTCTTTTGGGGTCACAATCCTCATTGTTTTATTTCTATATGAGAGCCGGCACCGAACAATGAATGATTTTGGAAAACTCGATTTGGGGTTGAATGATTATCCATTTGCTAACCTTAGTAATCTTGTAATGGTTGCTGGACATTCGGTTTATACTAGTAGTTGTGGGAAAGTTGATAGGGAGGATTCTTGGTTTTTGGAGTCTTATCAGAAGCATCCCGGACAGGCTGCTACTTTTGTGGCTCATATTCAAGAGGGAGTTGAAATTGTTTCGAAGGATGATGGGGCTTTGCTTTTGTTTAGTGGTGGTGAGACTCGTAAAAATGCTGGTCCTCGTAGTGAAGCACAGAGTTATTGGGCTGTTGCTGAATCAAAAGGATGGTTCAGTGAGTTCTTCTGCTTCTCTAAGTTCATATGCTGTTTGATCGTTTTTTATTTGATTACAATGCCTCATAAACTTGGATTTAATATGTCTTTGTGTTTACTGCGATTTGCATAAAAGCGAACAATGTTTGCCTAGGGCAATCTTTGAATTTGTTGTTGTTGATGAGTCCTGAGGGAACTCCTAGGCAACTCAACTGAATAATGAAAACCAAATTTGTGTTTCGTGAATGATTTATCTGATTTGGTTTCTGACATAGATTTTACATCCTGATGGCCATGTTTTTAAAGGGATCCATGTTTGATTGGGTTAGTATCATCCTTGGAATTTGACAATTTCTTGCTACTGCCTGATGCACTCATTGTCTAAACCGATGTGTGCTAGGAATCCACAGCTCATAAATGTTGTGAATAGCACACAAGGCGTGTGCAACTATTTAAAGGTTTCAAACCATCTGATCTTGATTTTACTGTCATTAAAATGTGTGATTGTCAGGTAACGAGGAAAGTGTGAGATGGAGGGCATTGACCGAAGAACATGCCAGAGATAGCTTTGAGAATCTTCTCTTTAGTGTGTGTAGATTCCGAGAACTTACTGGAAAATATCCCCAAAACATAACTGTAAGTAAATGGTTTCCAAATGTCTTTTCTTTTGGTGCTGTGTGAATGACCCTGATTGAGAAAGCAGAATAATGAGTTCAAATCCGTGAACTAGATCAAAAATAAGAAGTAACTGAAGATTATATTAAATCTACATCCAGATCTTCCCAGCTTCTTCTTTCTATACCATCAAAAAGAAAAAAAGCAATAAGAATGTAGAAGTTTAATTCATTTTGCTTTTGATGTGGATTGTCAATTCTAATTTTTATCACATTTGTGGTCTAGGTCGTTAGTTATGATTTCAAAGAGGAAAGATTTGCAAACTTGCATCGCTCTGCAATTAGTTTTCCAGAGTCCAGGTTCTTTTATTCAGGCACCCCAGCCTCATCAACTTCCAAAGAGGCTGCTTTGAAAGGCGAATCATTGGTGAGATCTCAATTTCAAGAAGATCCTTATGGCTGTAAAGGTTCTCTCTGGCGTAAAAAACTAGGGCGTGATCCCTTCCACCGGTCGATTCCTTATCCAAATGGTTGTCCTGAAATTAAAGATCTATTCAGATACTGTGGAGAAGCTCCTTATCCAGGTTACCTCCCTTGGGCGTAGAAAATATTAATCATTTCAACCATAATATGCTGTCTTAGTCCATAATATATGATACACCAGCAGAACAATCACAGAACAGATGCTTGACTTGGCAGTATATCTTCTTCGTGTTAATTTTATTTGCTAGAAATTATAGAAAGACAAGGAGACAGAAACTTTTTGCTGCTTTCAAATTTTGTTATCACATTGGCCATGGGCAAGTGGCCCAATAAGATATCCTACCATGCATTTCATGTTGTTCTTGGGTGACAAAATCAACTAGAGCTTGTACAATTTGCATATATCGGATGAGCAGCCTTTTGCTTTGTCCTTTCTGGGTGGTAGGATAAACAACTTACAGAACCAAGTTCGAAATATACTTTACTTCGACAAAGCATTCAATTAACCATCCTATTTGTTTCCTCTTTGCATCAGCCTTGAATTCCATGCATAAGCAGCTCCTTGCATGTAATTAAAGAAGATTAGTTCAACAAAACCATAGTAGCTTCGTGCCTGAATAAACCCTACTTACCTTGTTTGCCAGCTTGGATAGGAAACTAGTGATATGGTTAGAGATCTTAGGTCTGCAGTGACCTTAAACCAGGGGTATGTCTTTTGGTTACGAGGGCATCAAAATCTTATGGCTATTCCTTGATGCAGTATCGAAAATCTATTATCCGTAATGCCATCACTACAGCTTGGATTAAAAATTTCTAGAATGTAAACTGTTCATATTTTTTTTTTATCATTTGGAATATATTTTAACTGTTTATATATGAACAGTAAAACAGGTTAAATTCGTGGTTTAGATTAAGTGATTAATATGCAAGGCAAAGATCAGGCTAGGGGAGGCTCGTTCCATTTTCTTGGCAACAAGTACAAATGGCATGCTGTTTGTGTTTTTTTTATAAAAAAAAATAAACATGGACAACCCACAACTTGCTGGCCAGGTGTTGGGCCTGGCACTTTCATGTTTTTTTTTCTTTATTGATGATTTTTTTTGCCTCTTGAGAAAAATACTTAATTCTAGATAACTCACCAAATTCGTGAATTAAGTTTTGGAATCCATTAAATTATTTAATTTTATTATATTATATAATAAAAATATAAATAACAAATCACAATAAACTCAATAATAAGTGACAAAATTTCATAAAAATATTAACGAATAAATTTGAAAAAAAAAAAACCCAAGGACTCCTGGGCGTAAGGTAAACCTGCCCGCTCGGGCTTTTATTTTTATTTTTAAAGAACAGTCATATTCACAATGTGAGTGCTGAAACTAGGAACACGTGTGTGAACAAATAATTAAAATAAAATAATAGTCTGGTTCGCTATTTATACAAGTACTTAAAACCGAACCCAATTTTTTAATTGTATTGATAATAACCCGTGGAGAATCAATCCCCTCTGGTTGCTGTTTCCAGACGAAGAGAATGAAAGCGCTCAAGACACCCTTTCGTTTTCGGATAACAGGTGAAGCCCCGAGCAATGTCAAGGGAAGAAAGAATATTGGAAGCCCTTATCGAGGATGTGCAGCTGCTTCTTCGACCTGAAACATAGGGCACAAAATGAACCTTGTACGGGCAAATTCAACTAAGCTGCCAAGATATTTATGGATGGATAGAATAGTTCATCCCGTCGCAATTGCAAGCGAATCTGTAAACGCTAATTCAACTAAGGACATTTTTTTAGATAAATCAATTTATTTTCATCATAAATTACTTCTAAAAAACAATTTTTTGATTATAATTCGATGCAAAACGTCATTATTCACAAACAATATGTTGTAGTTATAAGTAAAACAGCGGTTTTATTGGTGATTCAGGATTGAAAACATAAAAAGCATTACAAAGACTGGAAAAGAAGCAAGAGAGGAACCATCAGAAACCAAAAGTTATCACCAGAAGCAACAGAAAATTGCTATGCGGTCCGCATCATGGCATTGGGTTAATCTGATTTAAGAAAAACCCACATCACATGGTTCCTTCTGTTTTACTGCCAACTTTCACTATACATTTTTATAGAAGAAAAACAATAATAAAGAACACCGATAAAGTTTTTAGCAGATTAGATCCATAAGAGAAGGAGAAAGAGGGCTCAGAAACATATGGGTATGAGAAATTTATCAGCACAGATTAAATCAGAGTGGTGCATGACTATCTCAAAATCCTCATCACTGCCCTCTCAACGAAATCCCGCCTTTGAAAATAAAATAAAAAAAAAATCAAAACGCAGAATAATAGAGTGATCTTGAGGGAAGGGGAGAGGCTGCCTGCCTATTTACTGAACACTTATGAAAAGCCATAGTGTCTTCTACCGAGAGGTATAGGCTAGCATCGATCGGATATATATAGTGACAGATCATTTAAGAGAATGAAACCCTAATCCAGCCCTCGCAACTTATAATGACATTCTTACCCTCCATGCTTTGTAGTATTTTCCATTTTGTTTTCTTTTTGGGTCGTTGGTTCCCTTGGGCTCTTAAGTCAAGACTTAAGAGCCCATCAAGCAGCGAGCAAAAGGAATACCTAAACAAATATAAAGTGTTATGGGTGCATCATGCCTGCTTCAATTCATTACTTAATTCTTACAAATTGAATAGCAACATGAATAACACTCCTCAACACTTAATGGCAGGGTTCATGATCAGTCTTTGAACCTCCATAGCTAATGCTTTGATTGCATCCTGCATTAAAATAATTTATGAAACATAATTTTCAATTAACTCAATATTAATATCAAAAATTAAAAAAAAAATCGTTATATATATATATATATATGTATATACAAGGTTAACTCATTAAATTTGTGACCTAAATCATAAAACCCAGATGATCTTGATGAAATCTAATAAAAAAAAAACCAAATGTTAATGATAAATTTGAAAATGATAAAAAGATTAAAAAGAGAGAAAAAAGATACAAAACAATGCATCACATTTTCTCTCATTACATCACATATTACTGTGCGCCTGTGCGTGTTAGGCCTATTGACACTAGACAAGCCAGCATGGCAGTCTATCGTATCCGGGCCTGTCATATAGAGAGCTTGTGCAGGGGTGAAAGACACTGGGCGAGCTCGCGTCCCCTCGCGCACTAGGCCTTTTGATGCAGGACAAGCCAGCGTGATAGCCTACCGTGCCTCGCAAAAGCAAGGCCTGCGCATTTTGCTTTATTTATACGAGAGTCGAGTCGAGATATCTGTCGCTACGAGTAGTTTAAGGTTTTGTTTATTTGCTGGAAAATAATTTTTTAAAAAAATAAATTTCAGGAAAATAAAGTATTTTTTGATGTTTGGTAATATAATAAAAAATAAATTGGAAAATACTTTTCAGTATTTGATTATATCATGGGAAATGAGTTGAAAAATAACTTATTAATGTTTTATTTTTCTCAAGTTTATTAAAATAATGAGGAATAAATCTTACAAATTAAAAAGTTGAATGAAAATAAAATTGAAAAAAAATATAATTTCATAAATTATTTCAAATAAAATAAATAATAATTAAAATAATAGAGATCAAATCTAAAAAATAAAAAAAAGATGAAAGATGAAGAAATTAAAATAATAATAATTAACATTTCATAAATTATTTCAAAAAAAATAAGTAACAATCAAAAGAATGAGGATCAAATTTGATAGATAAAAAATTTCAAAAAAAAATGATAAGGAAAAAATAAATAACAATTATAAAAATGAGGACCAAAATTAATATAAAAATTAAATTTTAAGAGATGGAATTGAAAAATAAATATTCAAAACAAAATATATATAGCAATCAAAAGTTTGAGGACCAAATTTGATATAATCAGCAAATAATATGATATTTTTAAATTTTTCACAATTTCTGAAAAGAGTTTTCCGTCCAAATTTTTCAGGAAAACACTTTCCTGAAAACCAAGCCAAATTTTTCTTTGACTAAAAAGTATTTTTTATTGCCCAACTTTTCTAATGTCAAACAAACAAAAAAAAATTTAAAAAAATAATTTTCCAAAAAATAATCTCATAAACAAACATAGCATAAATATCACAGAAGAAACATTGCCCCACCACCGAATCTCTGAGGCTATTAGGACATGCTCCTCATACTCAATTTCCTCGGAGCTTCTCGCGTCAAGGTTTATTAGCGAGCCGCGTCGAGTGTAAATACGTCCCTCCACAGCCTTCAAGTACAAGAGAAGCACGCCGCAGGTTCACGGTCATTCTAGTTTTTAAAGTTCACTTTTTAAAATATATTTTTTTGAAAATATATTAAAATAATATTATTATTTTTTACATACCAAATCGATAAAAAAAAAATTAAAATTTTAAAAAAAATCAAAAAGTTTAAAAAACACATTCCATCCACTCAAACACTGACACATTTCCTTGGACGCACCCATTTTGGGTAGTCAATCGCACTCGATCAACCATCTCATCACTAGAGATAATAGTCATATCACCCCTTCGTATTCTAAACACTTACCTGCCACGCACTCTCATCTTTCAACTATTGCCTTGTTACCATTGATTCTTGAAATAAGAGATACGAGCATTCTATCCATCCAATTAAGAGTCGTATCTTGTCAACCGTATATTTGCGGGGAATGCAAAATCATCTCCATGACCTCTGCAAACCAGAGGCAAAAGAGTATAAAAAGGTATCACTTATCGGTGATGGCACTACACAGAGAAGCTTCATCAATCCATCACTCGCATCAACAAATAAACATGATATTGCTTTTCCGTTTAGAATTTCCTTTGGCACTCGTAAAGGGTCAGAGAATAATCATATTATGTGACATCCAAACATAAAATTGTACCAGTGAATAGTCAGTCATGATCTTTCCGAGTGATTTTTGTTTTGAATGAAAATGCTTGGGTTTTCATGGTGAGCCTAAGCTCGGCAGCAAAAACTTCAATGGGTTTCTATCAATGGTAGAGTAGTATCTATAGAATGTTCTTTGTACATTTCACGGTTATTGAATCCCAAGATTTGGTGTACCAAATAGTTCGCCCCATAAATAAAGCATCATCAAAACATTGCCTTATTTATGGGAAATAGGCCACAGATAAATTTTTGGAGTTCGGCTTACCAAGAACAATGACGCTGCCAAGAAGCCCAGTGAACTCGCAAGCAATTAGAATTTTACTCTGTAATAGCTTTTAATATTATCGGGCCTGTTCTCATTCTAAATGTTGAAGCTTTGGGTTGGTGTGCGGTCTCTTTCCATCAGACAAACCACTGTCACTGACGCTCCCTTCAAGAAGGTTATCGTGTGCTTCAGAGAATTCCCCCGTCCATGTATTCAAGGGAACAAGATAATTGTCATCCTTGGAGCTCCTCCTGCGTTCCTCATGGCGCTTCACATTTTCAGAAATCTCATGGAATGTTTTATTTATTTTTGCAATTCCCCTTTCAACTGGTTGCACGACATGAGAAACTGTATACTTCATGTCATCAGCAATCTGAAAAAAGAATTCGTAGTCAGCAATGTAGAAAGATAGAATGAGGGTACATCAAGGAATTTAATAGTCATTAAAAAAGTGTAAGTGACAACACTGTAGAGAAAATGAAGTTCAGCAATTAATTCAAATCATTACAGAAAAAGAGCAAGTATCTCACAATTTCACTGCTACCAAAGACCACATCACGAACACTCTGGGGAAAATTCAACCGTTTTTCTCTTTCATCATGCCGACCTAGACGTACCCTAGTTGACCTCTCACAATCCCGAACCTCTTCCGGATCTGGAGGAGCTCCTAGAGAGGCATAGTCAGTCATAACAGCGACATTGCGAACACATCTCTCTCCGCGCTTGTAAGGTACAGAAGGGAAGACATAAAGATGCACAATAGCTGCAATACCCATCTGTATCACAAATTCAATATCAGGAAACAAGAACGCCCTCCTAAACTTGAAGAAATTAAGAGGAACGATTATCATTATGATTCAACCAGAAATAGTATTGGACATGAAGACAGCACTGTATTAAGAAGAGTTGATGCATCCCTACTCAGTCCTCCCACATAAAGGTTTATAAGGATGTTCAGCCTCTTATATGGTAGCACCAGGCTTTGATGAGATACTTCAGCTGAAGAATAGCTTTCATCAATGGATTAGGGTTTCCAATTCCACCTACAGAAATTACTCATATAGTGAGACTGCCCCTAAAAGACACTTGTCACTTTTAGTTGTGGAGCTGTGTCATATTGCGGCATCGGCATAACAAACTTATCAACCCTCGCATGCAGCCTGACATGATTCTACGGTAGAGGACACCACACCAATGAATTCAAAAGGACTAGCACTAAATGGATTTCTACTTTAATGTCATTTCCTAATCAAGTTTATGTTTATCAATTTCACTAGTATACCCAATCAGCAATATAATAAATGCATCCACAGTAAATAAATGAATTCTCTCTCTACTATCAATGATCGGTAATAAATGCATTATCAGTCACACCTCAATGCAAATAATGTAGTCTTGTATACGTGTTTTCAGCTCCTGGGCTAAAGCCCCTTTGAAGGCTCCCATGGAGAAAAGAAACGCAATAGCAACACCTTGCCACCATGTGAGGAAAACAATTGACTTGAATGTCAGAAACTTGGCCAGTGGTTTGATTGGGGCCAACTTGTCCTTAATTACAGAATAGAACTGTACAAGGCAGTATAGGGCCCAGGTCTGACTGAAATTAAGGATAACTGCCAAATATGGATACCTGTAAAAAACAATCTCACTCAGATCACAGGCAGATCAAGAGAATGAACTATATTGGTTTTTTTCTAATGATATTGTGTTACATATTAGCAGATATACACAACTGACAGAAAATTACAAAGTAAAACACATCAAGATTTGATTAGTGTTGGAAAAAACTGTTTATGACCACTCCATGTAAGTAGCATGGCATTTGTGGTTAGATAAAACACAATACGGAACATTATCATGTAAGCTTTAGATGCTGAAATCGCTGGTACAATGAATAAAGTCTGTTACCCATATCTCCATTCAAACTTCCCTTCTCCATAAACCCCAAAAGCTTGAAGAGTCATTGCTAGAAGCGCACAGATCAACTTCAGTATCATCTGCACAGTAAATATTCAGCAACTGCCACATGGTTGCAAATGTCATAATAAGGGAAAGTTTTAATTACACAAACAGGTACATACATATTGAACAATGCCAATCTTCACAGCATTATAGAAATCAGCACCAAGATTCCAGTCCCTCAGAAAGCAATTTAAAGGAAAAGGATGTTCAACAACTCCATAAGCATGTGAATCCTCCAAAAGAGGCGAGCTGGGAGTGATTAAGGTCTGACTTTCCATGAATTCAATCGTATTTTCTTCTCCACCTTATATCAGCAAAAACTTATCAAAATAAAATAAGGGAGTGCAAAAATTTACCACGAATCATGGCTATCAAGGATGTTGAGGAATGAGGTAAAACCCCAAATAGCAGTACCTAAGCAGGCTATCAGATATCTCTCAAAGCAATACAAGGCAAAAGCTTCGTAACAATCTCGAATTGCTTCACAGTTAAATGCAGCACTGGAATCCAACAAAGATAAGAACTGCCCATGAAAACAGTAAAGATAAAAAAATCACAGATCATCAACGGAAATTAACAGATAATCACAACATGGATACTTCAATTTTGAGTAACTGCTACCAAACGGATGCCAAGTCAAGGTGCTAGTTTTTTACACCAAGCCAGTGCTAGTCAACAAATGCTTGTAGGATTTGACATTTCAAAGTGTAAAAAATAACAGGCGTTACTCAAAGAGGTCAACAAAGCAGCATTTAGCAGTCCTGACGTTTGAAATAATGAATTTGCTTATTTATGCTAAAACAGTAACACTACCCTTTCTGGGGATATATAAAGTGATGGTTCCTATCCTTCCCAGGATAATAAGATACATCAACCCTACGAGTTATGTTTACAATAAAGAGCAGGCAAAGCAGACTTTAGCACACTTAATTCATTCAATAGTTTTTAGCTTATGCGGGGTAAGTAGGCTAACACTTTATAAAACTGTCTAGATATCTCTAATACTACAAGGATTAGCAGCAGAGCTTCTAAATTATAAGATTTTCAATAAATAAATAGTGAGCTCAAATACATTACACTCAAAATGCAAGTTACCATTTGCAAATTGAAGAAGGAAACAATGATAGGTTGCTTCTTTCATACCGATTCTAGAGAATAAACAGGAACCATCAGGATGAGTCCAATGAGAAACTTCTGCTCCTGAAATTTAATAATCAAACTCATAGCTATCAATTTTACTAGCCTTACCAAATTAACAAGGGAATAAACAACTATGAGTGTATGAGGAAAGAACAAGGTACCAAAAAATCTATAATTTAAAAAGAAATACGAGAACAAACCTCTGGTTGGTTATATGCAGCTAGGTGCTCAAAGATAAGATACATTGAGAGGACAAGAGCAAGAAGCACAAATATGCTTGCAATGAAGATTGGCCAGCTAACATTTACAACAGTCTCAGCTCCCAGATTTAATGCCCAAACTTTCCCTAATCCGCTTGTGGACTCGACCAACTTGAAAAGAAAAAACAAAGAACAACAAGCCCCTCTCCATTCCATGGAGCAGGACAATACAACTGATGCTACTTAACACGTCCGTGTATGTATAGCTCAACCTTTAATGCTACTTGAATGGAGGCTTTATGTCACCCAAGCATCTGCAGCTAAATACTCTGTAACCATCAACTGTAATATACCTACCGCTCTGCAGATATTTACAGTACTGGAAGGACAAGAACCTTCTGTCTTTTTTTACGTAGTGAATGTCGATCACAACCTAAACCACATACATCATCGTATCAGAAAGAAGCCCAGAAATCACCGAGACTTATCACAGTCAATTTTAGTAAAATGCACAGGAGACCCACATTATGCATATTCAAATGGCTTTCAAAAGATTTATTAAGTGCTATGGCTTATGCATCAAAGTTAACTTCTTTTACATCGCGATTAGCCTACAAAATCATTACATTAAACTAATTACTTTGACAATAAGAAAAGGAACTCGAACATAAAGAAAAGGAAAAAAAATCTCTTCTTCCAGAAAACTAAGTTTCTAATTGGTTTATTCTTAAATCACACAAAACAAAAATAAGCGCCAATACGATTGACGAAATCGGAAAATCAACCAAAACCCTAACATACACAACCACGTTAATCGAATAAACACACGTTGTCAGATACAAAAATCAAGAAAGAGAGAGCTCACTTAGCCTGTCATTAAGAATTAGGGTTCCAAACCAGGTTGTCGAGATTTTCCCGGGAAAATCTGGGGAAATGGGATAGAAATTTTTCCTTTTTATGTTGGTGGTGGTGTTGTGTCAATGAAGTAAAACTGATTTTTGCGTAGGAGGTTGGGAACTTTGTTTCCTACTAGGATTCAAAGAGGCTACTGTTACCGTGGCATTCAGGTTTTCATATCACGGGTCAGATCAGGAACGTTGATTCAAGGTTAGATGTGGGTCCATCTCTTTAAGAGTTAGTAAGGATTTTGTCTTTTTGGTAGGTGTGGTGATGATATGGGGCTGTGATGCTGGTATTTTGTGACGGGCTGTGGTTTTAGTATGGGATGCTTTGTTTGTCCACGTAAGCATGTGAACGTAGTCGTACGGTAATTGACCACGTCAGCTAATAGACTGGTAGGTTTTGGTTGTTGAGATCCATCCAGCCAGTCCAGAGACGGACTGAATATAAGTATTTTTAACCCCCGTTTCTTTTTGTATTTTAAAAATTTTTAAAAATTTTTTTATTTTTTTCTTTATTTAAAATTAATATTTTTTTAATATTTTTAGATGATTTTGATATGTTGATATCAAAAATAATTTTTAAAATATAAAAAAATATTATTTTAATATATTTTTTAATAAAAAACAATCACAACTATATTTTTAAATATGCATATAGATTGTAAAGTGAAATATCTATTTTGTAATAAAATAAATAATAATAAATTAGTAATTTCACATTTGTGACCTTTGAAGATTTAAAAGTTCGCAATTACATCTTTTTTATAATGCATATCCTTCCATGATTGAAAATTTTTTAAAGCTTACATTTAGGGATATTTTAGTTTTTTTATTTTTAATAAATAGTTAAATGACTCTCGTACCATTGAAAGTGATTTTTATATATCTTACATTGAAGGGCATTTTATATTTGCATTTAAGGTTTTTTTGTAATTAAGAGGTTGGTTTATGGGCAAATATATAATTTAATATATACAAAAAAATATTTTAAAAGAAGTTGATGATGAGTGTATTCCACGTGTCATCATGCAGACATCTCCCGGGCTATAACGATTGCTTGTGCAGTGTTGTCCAATGGTCAAATGTAGCTTTCCACGGCGTCATTGCAATCTTCTTGGAATTTCCTCTTTAGGGAGGTGGTGCGTTTGGACAAAGACCGTCGAGTTTAGTGCCAATAATCTTTTTTATTTATTTTTTCCTCTCTTGAATTTTATGAATGGTCCACTTAGTTTGGGATATTCGAGTATCGGTTATTATTTTTTGATTTGTAATTTTTGTTTTTAATTTTTTATGAAAATTTTTTATTGATTTTTAATTTTATTATTTAATTTAAATTTTTTTTTTATTTTCAAATTTGGTCCATTTTTTCTTCTTCAATTTTTTCCTCCTCCTTTGTAAACTTTTAATTTCATTCTTCAATCAAAAATTTTATTTTGTATTTTTAAAAATTTATTCCTCATTTTTTAGTGGTTTTTTCTTTTAGTTATTATATGAAATTGATTTTTCTTTTCAATTTTATCTTTCAATTCAAAAGTATAAATCTTGACATTTTTTTTCAAATTTGATCATCATTATTTTAATTGTTATTTTTTATTTTGAATATTTTTATTGTTATTTTTATTTTATCATTTGACATTTGATTTGTTGAGATTTAGCCTTCGAGATTTTTTTAGGTTTCGTGCTTTCAATCAAATGAGTTGGATCACGGGTTTTATAAGCTGGCATAGGTTCACATTATTTTCTTTTTTTTCTTTTTCTTCATTTCCAGTCTCATTACCCGACATTGATTATAATTTATTTTTTTTAAAAAGGATTCATGGTTTTTTTTGTCTTTATTTTTGTAAGATTATATTGATCTAATAACATAGCTTGTGTATTTGGCGAGTTAACATAGATGGACCCGTGTATTTTTTTTAATTATTGTTTTTTTTCTTTTTAAATCATTTAGTGTGGTTGACTTTTTGAAAAAAATTATCATTCAACATTTGATTTGCTGAGAATTGACCTCTGTGGTTTTTCCATACTTGACTCATTTGATCAAATGGCCCAGGACAAATGTTTACACAAATTTCATTATTTTACGTTTGATTTGTTTGGAATTGAACTTCAATTTTTTTTTACTTGTTTTCTATAAACTTATTATGGTTTCATGACCTGACTTGTATATTTGGCATACTCATTCAGGTTTACTTGAGTCTTTTTTTTTAAAGTTTTGCTCCTCCAATTTTTTATTGGCTGATATCATAGTTCCATTACCTTTTTTTATTTTGATAATCATTTTTTTTTTTGCATTTCTCATGTTTTTATTTTTTAAAAATAGGTCTGTTTATCTTACTTGTCAATTCTTTTAATTTCCATTTAAATTATACCAACTTTTTTTGTTTAGTTGTGTCTACTAACTCGAGTTTTTTTTTTTTTTACTTTTTTAAAACGTGTTTGTATCATCTTTGTGCTGTGTTTTTAAATTGATAAAAAAAATCATCATTTCTCGATGTACAGTGGACTCACAAATCTAGTAAATTCACTATTTGTTTTTGAAACTGTTTTAGAATGCAATAGCTTTCGTTTTCAATTGTTTTTTTAAAGTATGTTCACCCTGAAAAAAGTATTGTATTGTTGTTCTTTTATATATATTTTTAATTATTTTAATATGTCAATGTTAAAAATAAAAAAAATAAAAAATACATTAAAATAAAATTTTCTTTTCAAAAATACATCACACCACAATTTTAAATATGCATCTAGAAAGCATGAATATCGTGTTACAAGTCCATTATGCTACTTGTCGGTACATTAGTCGAGGTGCGCGCAAGCTGACCCGGACATCCACGTTAAACTAAAATAAAAAAAATAAAAAAAATCCAGGGAGTTCAGGAGTACGACAAATATTACTTTTCAAAATGATTTTTTACTTAAAAATATATTAAAAAAATATTTTTTATTTTTTAAAAAATATTTTTAACACTAGCACATCAAACCAATTAAAACACTTTAAAAACATAATTTAAAATAAAAAAAATCAAATTTTAATAAAAAACATGTTAAACCTCCCTGTCAAACCGCCCTTCTTCATTCAATGGTTGGCAATTAAAAAATGTACTTTGACATGACATGTAAATGCGTTCTATGGATTATTTTGACACGATGATTAATATGTTGATTTGTTGATTACTATATTAATATAAATTTATTATCGAGACATCTTGCACTGGCATCATAGCGTCACATGAACGTGCCCTTGGCTATTAGCGCAAGAACTAGTGTTTATTTAATATCATGGTATATGATATTTTTAATTAAAAATTTATAAAATTTTATTTTTAGAATATTTTTTATATTAATATATTAAAATTTTAAAAAAATATTTTAAAAATTATTAATTTAATACCTTTTCAGATAAAAAACAATTCAAAAGGTATAAATCAGAACAACGCTAAACTTACACTTAATACCAAAGGAGTAAATAAACAAATGGCCAAAAAAATAATAATTAATAACTATAATATCAAAAAATAATAAATATTACTTCTAAAAATATATCTTCTCTGTGCCTCGTATTTTAAAAATATAATAAATCACTTTAAAATTATTATAAAAACAAATTTATTTTTGTCTTTATTTTTATCTATTTAACTAAATACATATATGTTTTTACTGCTTTCCCTCCTTCTTGCCTTGGTAGAGTAATTAAACACTAACTATATAACCATGTTCTTGGCTTTTAGTGTTTGTTTGATAGTATATGGTATTTTTTAATTGAAAATCTAATAAAATAATATATTTTTTTAATTTTATTTTTATTTTGTACATCAATATATCAAAATTATCAAAAACACTTAAAAAAACATCAATTTAATATTTTTCTAGAAAAAAAAAACTTGAAAAATCATAAATTACCATAACTATATACATCTTGAAAGTCATAAATTAACATAATGATAAACATACACTTGAAACCAAATGAATAAGGAAACAAACGGTTAAAAAAAAACAAACGGTAAAAAAAAAAACACATCAAGATTCATTAGTCTAGAAATCTCTGGATATTGTCGTTAATTACAGTGCTTTCCCACATTATTAAACTTTGTTACAAAGTTAAATTCTAACCAACTCAATATTAAAAAGATAAAATCGACAAAGATAATTTTAAAGAAAATCATAAAAAAACAAATAAAAAACAATGTGGAAAAATACCGTAGCAATCAACAATGTTGTAAAGAAAAAATTTACAAAACTATATTTTCAATCTGCTTAATATTAAAAAAATACAATCGATAAATATAATTTTAGAAAATAAAAAATTAAAATAGAAAAACCTTGTAGAAAAATACCGTAACAATCCATATTATTTTAAATGAAAAAAATTACAAAAAGAAATTTTTAACGAACTCAATATAAAAAAAATAAAATTGACAAAGATAATATCGGAAAAAAAAACAAAAAGAAACGTAATACACTATAAGTGAAAAAAAAATAAAAAAATATAGATTATTGTTGTAATCCATGGTATAATAGGTGTGGGTGAATAGTAAATTCCCCATACTTTTTAGATTTTGTGTTAATTAATGATATATATATATCCTTCGGAAGATAAATTTATGTAGCATCACGACGGCTGGAGCGGAGGAGTGATCTGTTATGCAACCGTGAAATGAAATTGGCGAAAATGCATGATTAAAGATGGATGTGCAGTAGCAAGTTAGCAATACGAGAGAATATAAAGAAATTCAGACACGTCATCCTTGGAAAGGTTCATGGTGGGAGATAAAATAAAAGAAGGATAGCTCAATTGGCTTTGACAAAGGCCTTCCATTTCCACTAAGCAATGAGTTGACAACTGAAAGAAGCAAAAAAATACAGAGTAAAATCTGGAAAAGCTCTCTTTTCACACAGTGTAAAGTATTTTTTAATAGTTTTTTTAAATAATTAATTTTTATTTTATTTTTAACATTACAGTATCAAAACTATTGAAAACCATTAAAAAATCAATTTAATATATTTTTAAATCAAATATATTTCTAAAACATGATTAAAATTTAATTTTTAAACATAAAAACGAACAACTTGAGTAGCATGATGGAGATCGTGAACAGAAAAGATACAATTGCGTAACTGTAATTAAATATAACTTTTTGTGTTGTTTTTAAGTGTCTATTGATGTTGTGATCTTCGTTGTGCGCAGAAGTGATGACATGGAAGCATCTGTGCTTACCTAATTTTTTGTAAGAAAGATGTTTCTGCATAGGAAATAAAATTCGATTCAAACATTCTTTGTGATTGGTCTTTTTGAAAATATACTCTACCCGTTTTGTCTTCTCCTCTCTTTTCATGTGTGCGTGTATATATATATATATATATTCGTTTCACCCTTCAGAAGCCATTCATCATGACAGCATCGATCAGTGTCAATGGGAATGCACAATCCATTGCAGGGCAACGAATCTAGCATGGCCTTAACTAAGGAGAGGGATGGAGTCAAAGGGGAATTAAAGCATGACAGTATATGGATCCCATGGCGAAGTACTGTGGATATGCGTTCATATTTGATGTAGATGATAAAAAGCGACAACAGGTGCCTTTCCTTTCACAGTGACATCACCATTGCTCGAATCACTTCACTCGCTTTAAATGGAATAACACACAAGGAGTACTCCACACGAACCATTAGAAGCTTGTGGCACAGGCTTTTAAACAGTAGTTGACTTCTTCAAGACTTTGATTAACACGCATAACTCGTATAAATCCTCCCGGGAAGAAGCAGAAAAATCATAACAGATCATGTTGGGTAGCCTTGGAGAGGAAGAGCTCGATCAAATGATCAGAGACTACATTGAATCAGATCAATCAACCTCACCAACTCCAGTGTCCAAACCTGCCCCCAAAAAATCTCAGTCAATCTTGCAGGTTTTCTTTCTATAATCTTCTCGTTGTTCTTATCTGCAAAATTATTGCATTTCCGTGTTCTCGACGGTGTTAAAATTCTCTCAATGTCTGATCTTTAGTTATTATATATACACGCTTGATTTTTATCAGGATATTCTCTTGGAGGCAACAGATATCGAGACTCAGCTTCTTGACAAGGTCTTGATGTATGTTAGAGGTATGGGAGAACCCAATAGTCTCAAAGAATGGGTGGTCATGAGGTTGCAAGTGGATGGTTATGAAGCTTCTCTATGTAAAACCTCCTGGGTTTCTTCCTTTGGCCACAAAGGTACATTTCTTTGCTCTAATTAAATTAATACACAGAATGATTAGTGAATATCATTATTATTTTTACTCTTAAAAAATCTGTCTGGGGTTTCAGTTATCCAGTTTACAGGAGATTACGACTACATAGATGTAATGATCATGGACCAGAACTTAAGCAACAAGACAACAAGGCTGATTGTAGACATGGATTTAAGGTCTCAGTTTGAGTTGGCAAGGCCTACACAAACATACAAAGAGCTTATTAACGCTCTTCCTTCAGTCTTTGTTGGCTCTGAAGAGAGGCTTGACAAGATAATCTCTCTTTTATGCTCAGCTGCCAAAGCATCGCTCAAAGAAAATGATCTCCATATTCCTCCATGGAGGAAAGCCGAGTACATGCAGTCAAAATGGTTCTCCAAGAACTGCAACAAGGTCTCGGTCATGCTCAACCCTGAGCTGGGCTCGGATGCAAGTGAAGAGAAAAACAGCGCTACATGTTGTCCCTCCATCTTTTAGCAGAGGAGCAATAACTTCTAGCAAATTATAAAGGCCTAGAGAAGAAAGAAACCAGTACTGGTGCATGGTGGGTTCTGGCTTGGTTCGAGCCAGTTTTGTTAAACCTCTAGTACATGTTAATCTGGAGTTTTTTTTATCTTTCTATCTTCTAGCAAATTTCAAAATTTAAATCTGGGTCAGTTTTTTGAGGCAGACCTCAGTTTTGGATTTTGTACGTTTCTGTAGACCATATTACTATCAAGGGCCTGTCTTCTTCAATTATGAGCCTTGCCAATTTTGTAGGAAGAAGGGGATCATGAACTGGAGCAAATATTGCTAGCCATGTGATCTCTGCTATTTTGCTATAAATGTTATTATGGGTGTGAGATTTATGAAACCCACAACTTTTTTATCTAACTTTTTTGTCACTGTTACCGCCTGTCTTCCTTTATTGATCAACCACACAAGCTTTCTTCCATTTCTGGAGCGCTGGTGCCAATTACTTGATAGAGAACCAAGCAAATTTCTAGTATATTTTATTGGAAACAGTACTTGTAGAAGGAGATTGCCGTGTACACTAACCAATTAACTGAGATTAAATTACTCGTAATTAGAATGTGATATGACTCATCTCGGGACTGAGTCAGATTCAAGAAGTGAAATTGAAAACCTAGAATATTATTGTAGAATTATAAACATGATCTCTACAAGCGTGGATTTTAGTAGGCGTACTTTACAATTTCGCATTAGAACTTTACAGAGGTTTTCAAAATGCTGTTTTATTTGTAAACAGATCAATATTTAGTGATTGTTTTAAGTACTCTGATCAAAGTACACCTTTTCCACCATTTAAAAACCCTTCATCATTGAAAATTCTTGTGTGTTGATTCCTTGATTTACCAATATTCTATTTTTTAATATTCTATTCTTTAGCAACGGCTTTTTTAAAAAATTTTAATTTTTTTTTAAATTTAATATAGTGTGTACGTTTTAGATTAAAAATAATTTTTAAAAAATAAAAAAATATTATTAACATACATTTTAGCACGAAAAATTATTTGAAAAGCACCCACAACTACACTGCCAAACGAACTCTCAACCTGGTCATCCCATCCCGACCTTGACGGAACATCTATATAATCAAAATTTTATTGTTTTTTTTTTCTAGAAATTTTAGAACAATTTTATTTTAATTTTTTTTAAATTATTAACCCGAACTAATTAAATTTTCAACTTGGATTTTATACGGGTCGATTCTTGTGTCGGGTTTAACTGTGGTTATCTCACTCTTGTAAAGACAAAATTCTTTGATGCCAGTTATATTTTTTAA
>Ga0307511_10002053_pt1 | contig 21086 bp, 10 predicted proteins | sample 13_EM_MG_FD_200266 | JGI IMG/M metagenome (GOLD analysis project Ga0307511, IMG submission 200266) | Populus trichocarpa ectomycorrhiza microbial communities from riparian zone in the Pacific Northwest, United States - 13_EM | ecosystem: Host-associated > Plants > Roots > Unclassified | place...
AAAGCGTGACGGGCTGGGCCATCCTACGTCGCCTCTGTCCATATACTCGTGTAGTTTGTGGTGTGGGTCTGGTGTCCCCACCAGAATATCAACCCAATTACCTGCCATAAAAAAAATCCAAGAGCCAAAGTCCATTGATAACCAAAACCACAGTTGATGAATGCAATTCAAAAACATAATATAGGTGATGAATCCAAAAAACATTACACAGAAGTGACCCAATATACACTCTCTACATAGTTGTCCATGGTATTATAGATTTTTTACATAAAAATCAGAAGTTGAATAAATTCTTTCTTTCTCTCAGTATTTGCTTACATCCTCGGAACCACGTCTGTTTGTTCCTTATTAAAGTCTTCCCTTCATATGTAGAAGAACAGTTCAACAATGGACAGACTACTTCAACGAAGTTCAAGAAGATGATGCAGAGGCAGAGGCTTGGTTGAAAGGAAGCTGCTCAGCACAGCTAAGCACGTCATGAGACCCGGCTTCCTCTCTGCCAACACCCATTAGGTCGAGATAATATAGGTAATGAGAGACAATGTTGTTCATTGACTCATCATCGCCTTTGCCGCAAACTTGATCCCCATACAGAACATTCATGGTGGTGCCAAATCCAGGTACCCTCTTGGCCAAAGTGTCATTCTTGGTAGGTTTCCATTTGCCAACAAATACATCGTGTGCTGAAGGGAGATGCTTCTTTTCTGGTGTCATCCACTTCCAAATAGCAGCCTGGAAAGCTAGTGTAGCATTGTTTTCGAGGTATTCTGGATGGTTCAACAGATCAGTCTTCAGGGCTTCCCCAGTTTTGCCATAGTTGTAGTTCCTGTAAATGGAAGCAGCAGATACAAAAATAAACGAATGCTTGAGCTTGTGAGAAGACCGCCAGGTTAATTAAACACTGTCATGGTAGACATACGCCATCCAAAATCTGAAGATTACCTTTTGTACACTCAAAGATTGATTGTACAAAATTTCTGCTTCAAGGTAGGTAGGTAGGTAGGTGGAACCTACTATTCTTAGAAAATACTACTTACCAAAGAATTTACTTTAAATATACTACAAGAAAATATAGTCTTTTAAATGTTTTCATGGAAGTGATATTGCACGTGGAGGATGGTTAATGGAGAATGAGTTTTGGAATTTCCGAATAGTGCTTTGATGCCTTCTTACTGTTTGTATTTATCAATTAAGTGAATTCGAGGAGGGAAATATAGAAATTGGTGTGGCATGGGGAGCATGGATAGATCATCAAAGATTAGAAGATGTATACCAGTAAAGAGGCAGCGCACCCCTGCCGTGATACGAAACTCCGGGAGTGCAAGGATAGGTGTACTTGTAGTAATCATCGCAGTATGTCTTGCTGGGACTCATTTCCTTGTTGTAGCACAAACCCCATGCCAATGGTCCTCCAGTGGCCACTCCATAACCACCTGAAATAATCATCACCGATAATAGCCTTCAATTTTATATATATATAATGAGAGAACAAGCATCATCGATCAAAACTACATGTATGAATATATATTATCATAATAGATCAACCCCAATTTCAAAGGTGAACATTTATAGTATTGATTTTTCTCTTACTCACATGAGGTTTTGCTTCCAACATGCCCAAGGAAAGCAGCAACTTCCTTCTGCCCCGTAAGTTTCCCTCCGCTGGTACCAAATCCATGAGGCTGGTATTCTGCAGCTGCAGTAATAAAAGAATGGTAATCCCAAAATCCCGAAGCATGAGCCACAGGAGTGTTACGTTTCGAAAACAAGTTTTCGAACTGGTAGGTCTGGAAAAAATCAGAAATGGTTTGGTTGCAGCAATAAGCAGACAAGCCTTTGCATTCCCATCCCTTGTCACAAACCTTCTTTCCCTTCACTATCTTCACTACTGTCTTTACTTGAGATGATTCATCTCCATTTACTACTACCACTAACATTACTAACAATGCCATTGTCACAAGAAAACACCATTTGGCCTCCATCTTGGCTATGCCTGTACGTACGTGTCGAAGAGCTTGTGTGAGCTTAATTTGTTGGAAGTGGAGTGTAAGGAATTTCCTGGTGGTTTCTGTAAGGAATTGGAGTGTGTATTTAAAGAGGGGGTAGGAGATTGCTTTGTTGGGATGAAAGGAATGGAAAATGAGTGTCTAACTTATTAGGAGAGAGAGGTTTTTCAGAGTTTTGGTGAGTTTTGCTTGCATTCTATTCTTCTTCCATTGCAAGCAAAGATTTTCTTGATATGCTGGGATGTTGAACGTTGTGGGGCTAGTAGCTGGGGCTGGGCTGATAATGGCAATCTAAGCTCATTTTTTGTTTTCGTTGAGGCTCAGATGGGTTTTATTGCATCTGCAAATTTCACCCCCAGATCTGACTCGAGGCTGCAGCAGAATACAGATTGTGGGCCTCCAAATTGAAATAAGCAGAAGGCCCATGATACTCTATACTGCTCGGTGAAATAATTTTTCTCCGTTTCTATTACAAATAACATGTGTTGATGAAAAAACATATTGACAGCATGTTCTTACTGATTGGGTGTTTGATCTTTGACGAACTAAATTCACGAGCTATCGGTTAACTAGCAGCCCTTGTCGAACCCCCAACAATCTTGCCTGCACAATTGACAGATCCTTGCCACTAAACATTTTTCAATGAACGAATGAAATCTTAAAATGTTTTAAATAAATAAATGATCGACTTTTATTGCTCGGTTACAAAACACTGTTTTTTATGTTAAGAAATTATACCACTAAACTAAATGCTCATTTGGTCATGTTAAAAGTTGTTTGGAAACATTGATCAAGCAAGCAGTGTTTTATAAAAAAATTATTTTTTATTTTTTTAAAAAAAATTATTTTTAAATTGTTTTGATTTGTTATATAAAAAATAAATCTTAAAAATCAGAAAGATATTATTTTAATATATTTTTTAACAAAAAAACATTTTAAAAAGTAATTATTATCATAATATCAAGAACTGCCTTAATCATTTAACGGATAGTGTAAAAAATGTTAAAACTATTTGTTAATGTGTTGAGGGGTGTTTTACATCACGTTTAAACTGGAGTTTTAAAAAAATTTGAATTTTTTTATTTCAAATTATATGTTTTTAATCATTTTAAAAATAAAATTTAAAAATATATATATTATTTTGATATATTTTTAAATAAAAAATATTATTTTGAGTGATTTTTACATAAAAAAATTCTTAAAAAAAAAAAAGATTTATCTGATATGCAGGGGCCGGATCTCAAAGAAAAATGAAAAGGTAGCAACAGACACATCACAGGACATTTTCCGGTGCTAATTGACCACCATACCATTGGATTTAGATTTAACAGTTTTTTTTTTCTTACTATTTTATATAAACTCAATGATTAAATGGAGCGTGACCGATAGCGGTATTTTAAACTTCACCAGTAGTTACTGTTGGAAGAAAGTGGTTTTGGTTGTTTTTTTAAATAATTTTTATTTAGAAATATATTAAAATAATATTTTTTTATTTTTAAAAAAATTATTTTTAATATCAGCATGTTAAAATATCTAAAAATATCAAAAAAAATATTAATTTAAAATAAATAAAAATTAAAAAAATTAATTTTTTTAAAAATATTTTAAAAATACAAAATTAAATAGGCCGGCACGACACCCGGTCTAGGAAACCTGACCATGACAAGGTGCCAACTACCCTTGGAGCTATATATGTACGACAATTCATGCCCCCCGTGTCATTTGATTGGTCTTGGATATAATCATTAGTTGAAGGACCCTTTTATTTGCTGTTAGGTAGTTTACTTTTGAAAATGATGTTTATGAAAACAATTTTTATAGAAATTATAAAGTGAATTATTTTTTAATATTTGATGATGTTATTGAAAATAATTTTGAAAAATAGTGTATAGTTGTGCTATAAGAAATAAATTGAAAAGTAACTTATTAATAATATTTTAAAAATTTATTAAAAGAATACGAACTAGATATGAAAAATGAAAAAGCCGAGGAGGGTAAAATTAAAAAATATACTTTTGTAAATTATTTCAAGTAAAACAAACAACAATCAAAAGAAATGAGATCAAATATGATAGATAATAAAAAATAATTAAGAAAATAATAATAGAAAAATAAATAACATTCAAGATAACGAGGACCATAATTTATATAAAAAACAAAATAAATCAAATTCTACATGATAAAATAAAAATATATATAGCAATCAAGATAATAAAGATCAAATTTGATATAATCAATAAATAACATGATATATTTTTTATTTTTTTGCAACTTTTGAAAAGTGTATTTTGTCTAAAATAAAAGAAAAATATTTTTTTCTTAAACCAAGTCAATTTTTTTTACAGGAAAGTTTTTTTCTTTGATGATTTTTTTCTAATAGTAAGTAAATATAAAAAGTTTGTAAAGTGATTTCACGAAAATCGCTTTCCATTAAACAAACAAAACCTGAAATTATGATAGTGGTTACCAGTGTCATGCTCAATTCTTTACCTCTAATTTTTCTATTTACTCACCAAAATTATATTTCCAGTCAAATCTAATTTTTTACATCTTATTTAAATTTCATTATAATGATAATAAAAAAAAAGGAAAGAAAAAAAGAATTCATGGAGTGAAAATAAGAAGAGAGATAAAGAGGGGACTAAGGTGCTTAGAGACTGAAGACAATAGCATGGGATTATGCAAGAGATGAAAGGGAAAATAAATAGGATCAAGCATAATTGAAAAAATAAATTGAGAAGGGAAAGAAAGAAAGAGTTGATGGAGTGAAATGAGAAGAGAGACAAACAAGGGACTAAAGACAGTAATGAGGGATTATGTAAAAGAAAAAAAGAAAAAAAAAACAGGATAAAACATGATTAAAAAAATAATGAAATGAATTCTGCACATTGATAATTGAAAAAATAACTAATTACAAATCCAAAATTAATGAATGTATTCATGGAGTGAAATCAAACTAAATCGGTGAACATGAATTTAATCTTGTTAAACCATATTAGATGAATAATATTTATAAGGGTGAGCAAAAAATCTGAAAAACCGATTAAACCGAGAAAACTGAAAAAAAAAATAACTGAACCGAATCCAAACCGAAAAAAACCGAGCCAAACCGGAAAAAAACCGAGCCAAACCAGAAAAAACCAAGCCAAACCAAAAAAATCGAGCTAAACCGGTTTGAACTGGTTTTTTTATTTAAAAAATTGGTCTGATTACTTTGTTTTATAAAAACCAAACTAAACTGAAAATGATCACCCCTAAATATTCTTATAGTTCCGTCATGTTCGGTTTGCAATTTAAGGCTACAACATCTTATATTTGATCGAAGTAAGTCTTTTGAAAATTTGCTATATTTTGTAATAAAACACAGTAGATAAATAAATACATGCATGCATATAAATTGACCGTTTCACCTGTTAGCAAAGAGAAGAAGGGTTACGATTGTTCATGAAATTTAGCAGGTATCTAGAGATAGGGGCAATAATTCTATGCCGTGGGCCCACCCAAATTTTTTCCAACAAGAAAAATAAAAGCCGATGCAAGCATTCATGGAAAAAATGGTTATCAACTGAGTTTGGCTTTGGCTGTGATTAAAAAGTGTTTTTTAAAAAATTAATTTTTTTTAAATTAATATATTTTTTATGTTTTCAAATCATTTTGATATGCTGATCTCAAAAATAATTTTTAAAAAATAAAAAAATATTATTGACATATTTTTTTGAGTAAAAAACACTTTGAAAAACAACAACAACCACACCAAACATGTCCAAATAATCATGTTCAGCATGCTTGCACATTCAAATAATAAGAAAAAAAATAATAAATAAATTTAAAAAAATAACAATATAAAAAGGTAAAAAAAACTCTTGAATTGAGCCCATCTAAGTTAGCATGTCAAATTTATGATCTAATTATGATACCGGAGTAATCACGTCAAAAATATAATTATAAAACTCAATTATCAAATAATTCAGTGTGGAATTGTGAAATTAAAAAAATATTCTTTAAAAAAAAACGATGAAAACAAAATGATCAAAGTCAGCTCAGGTTAAACCATTAACCTAATGATCATGAACATAAAATTGTGATAACTCTATAAAGAGGAGATTAAAAAACAAAAAGTATAAAGATTAATTTTTAATAAATATAATATTAAAGGATATTTAAAAAAATATATTAAAATTAACATGTGTTAAACTTTAAAATAATGTAAGTGTAATATAGGATTTGGCTTTAAAAAATAAAAAAATCAAATTATTTCTGTGTAACTTTTTATAATATTTTTCATTTTAGATTAATATGATTTTTATAGTGTGCATATAAAAGGCAAGAAAACCACACCCCTCATAGTTAAATAATATCTAATGGACCATTTGAAAAAGATGACTCGTACCCCTAACACAGAGACAATTGATTTTTCTTTAAAAGGGAAAGATATTAATTACATATCTAGGGATAGTGAATTCTTCATGGGTTTTAAGTTTTTTTTTTTTTTTAATTAAATGCTCGGGGAGGCATGGATCCATGCCACGACTAAATTGTATCCTTGTTTTTTAACAAACACACTATTTAGTACTTTAGTTTTAAAAATTATCAATTAGTCCTTGTATTTTTATACTTTGTCAAATAACTTGGTATCTTTGTTAGTTTTCTGTTAATTTGGTGTTGATATGTCACGAATTTATTTATAAAACGACCTCTCCTCAAAGTTTTATATATTACTTATTATAAATAAATCACAAACAAACACAATATTAACATCAACAAACAAAAAAAAAAAAAACAAATGCCAACTCCAATCAAACCAGACTAAAATTACATGTGGGTTACTTTTTTTTTTATTATTAACGTGGGTGTCCGGAACAGTTTGCGCGTATCTCGACTAATCCCACGAACCCTGAAGTTAACGACTATGTAAGCCTCCAGTGACCATCATATTAACAATTACATGACTCGAACCTGAGACAATAAAAAAAGTAAATCTCTTGATTTTAAGTTTTTACTACTAGATCACTTACCGGATGATTATTACACGTGGGTTACTTGATTGGGTTGAAAGATGAGAAAGAAACCCAAAGCAAGAACTGTGAAGAATTTGACAACTCCACAGAGAGCTTTACAAATTTGGAATCGTCTTTTATTTAAAATTGTCATTTGTTTATGTACCTGTGAGTTAGTAGAATTTTATGGGTGGCTGTGATTGTATATTTTAAAGAAGGAAAAAAAGGAAGAAAGAGACCAAGGAATGAAGGCAGTTTGGAGATGCAAGAAAATAATGAAGTTGAAATTTGAGGGCCAAATTAATAATTATTGTATCTGGAGGGATTAAATTATATATTTCTTAAAATTACAATGACTGGATGCATAATTTAAACTTAAGAATTATTTCCATGAAAAAGGACACGTGTATAGAAATTTTCTAAATTATAAATCATTTAATATAAATGAATATATTTATTAAAATATTTTTAATATACTATAATTTTTAATAATTTAATAGAGACAAATTCATGAAAAAACCAATAAAACAATTATAAAGCTACACTTCGACACTAGATCTAATATTGAAAGTCAACATCTAAAAAAAACTAAATCTATAAAACTAACATATAACCTAACTGAGAAAAGTAAAATAAAAATACGAAGTATAATTTTCATAAATTATTATTGAATAATAAAATAAAAAAACTAAATAAATAAAATGAAAAAATTAGGTTGTTAAAAGGTCAAATTTAAAAAAATCCTTATAAAAAACGCAAAATATCATTTCAATATTTTACTAATTATACTGTACGTATGTATAGATTTTAAGTTTTTAAATTTTATAGGAGATACGACTGTTACCGCTATATAATATTTCGACCACTGGTTATACCACAGGAATGGTTACTGCAGCCGTGATACATGAAAACCATGGTCAAAACCGAGGGCCGGCATGTATTGTGCTCCTGCACTTGCATTTAAAATTTTAAATCTATAAACTAGTGAGTGTCAAGTGTAAAAGTTTCTGCCACCGACCACCGGTTGGTCAACAGACCATCTTCGCCCTTTGTTGACTTGAGCGAGTCGTGGGCCCATGCCCCCACGTTGATCAAAGTATTAGGCAGTGTGATAATAGTTATTTTTCCAATAATTTTTTATGTTAAAATATATGTCAATGATGTTTTTTTATTTTTTAAAAATTATATTTGATATCAGCACATCAAAACGATCCAAAACGTATAAATCATATTAAATTTTAATAAAAAAAAATTTTAATTTTTTAAAAATATGATTTGCAATACGTTTGCAAACATGTTAGTATAACAAAATCCTCACTCTTTTCACCTGAAATTACGCTGTCAAATATCAATTAATAGCAACACAGTCTATCTTGGTATCTGTCTTCATCCCCGGTTAACTTGACATTACATCCAAAAATAAAAATACTATGGCCGTAAACTATATAGCAACGACAACCTTAAATAAGGTCTGGACAGCCACGTGGTTGCTAATATTTCAGCTTCTTCATCTTGCTTTTAATCATAAGATGTTTAGGAGTGTAATTGTAATTGCTTTTTAAAATAATTTTTATTTAAAAATACATTAAAATAATATTTTTTTATTTTTTAAAAATTATTTTTAATATCAATACATCAAACGATTTAAAAACATAAAAAAATATTAATTTTAAATAAAAAATAATTATTTTTAAAAATTAAAAGAACGCAATTTATACCCCATTATCCAACGCTTACACTTTATAGAGCTAGCTAGATAAATACCATTTATTATAATCTAATTGAATAGAAAATATCAACTTATACTCCAATTGAAAGTAAAAGAATTGACACCATCCATTATAAAGTACAGGATCAAAATCAATCAAATGTACAGTTAAGAGACCATTCCTGTAAACAATACAATAATAGACAAACAGTAAAGTAACTTTACCCAAATGGTAGGCCTCTACTGTTTTCTCCAATAATGTGTAGCTTCTGTTTTCAAAATTATTGTTTTTTAATTTTTTTGTATAAAAAATTATTAAATTAATATTATTAAATTTTTTTTTATAATTTTAATATACTAATATAAAAAATTTAAAACATTATAATATATTTTCAATTAAAAATAATTTTGAAGAACTTGCATTACCAAACACACATTTCCTACACTGAACACTATAATTAATCTCTTTGAAAAAAAACACCCCCATTTTTGCCTTACTTTACAGCTCATAATAATAAAATAGAACTGACAAAACTAATCATTATCATGATAAAAAGAAAAAGATTAAAAAAAAAAAAACTACTAAAAAAGTCTTTCCATTTTTTCATACCCTGTAAATATGTATCTATTTACTAGCTTTATTAACCAGCTCAGCTCCTCTGTCAGGTTAAATTGACTGGTTGGCTAGAAAATCCGCAAGAAGCTTTACTTCTGCTCTTCATTCCTCTCCTTGCGGGCGTCTAGTCAGTTAATTATGTGCATCTATTTTTTAAATTATGATATTTTTGTGTTGTTGATCATCGTTTGATTGTTAATTCAGTTGATGTTTTTTTTTTGTTTATCAGGTTAATTTTATGCGTTTTCTGATATGGAAAGTGGATTTCCTGATCGACTTATAGGGTCTGAGATTCATGGATTTAATTTTCTTCGAGGTACCAAATTTTTATTTAATTTTGATTTAATTTTGCTTCTTTTTTTTGTATGTGTTTCTCTGTTTTATTTTTATCAAAATTAGGCATTAGCAGTTTAGGCATGGCATAGTAGACATTGAAGAAAGGCTTTTCTTTTTTCCTTTTTTTTTTTTTGTCTCGGAGGAGCAAAGACACGTGATTTTATTGTCTGGGAGTGCTATGGCTGGTAGAACAATGTGAATTGATTATTTGTTTGTAATTAGTTATGTAGTTTTGCGTTTCTTGTTTGGTTTGGTTTCTGCTCTTTAGCTAGCTGGAGTTAGCTACTTGTTTCGGGGTTGATGGGAACCTTGAAGGATTGGGAGAAAAATATGGGAGTGGAAAAAAAGGGCGGATTTTGAAATGGATGCATTTCTCGGACATGTAGATTGTATGGAAAGATGGTGATTTGCTATGAAATTTCAATGGCTGAAAAGGTGAATGGGTAAACATACGAGAGAAAAACCTTGATCATAGAGGTTGGAATAGCAAATATTAGGATTCACTCAGGAAGTGGTGTTGTTTGTTTATGTTATGATTTTATTGCTTCTGAGAAAAATTAAGATGGACTATAATTTCTTGATAGTCTTTCATAAATATTCATTTGGTGCTGCTCATCTAATGTTTTTTTTATATGAATATTTATGCTTATTGTAGTAATTATTACCTTGTTATATGATAGATTTGGATGTTCCGAACATAATGGAGGAATCCCGAACAAGATGGCTCCGTCCAAATGAAATTCATGCAATGCTCTGTAATTACAAGTTATTCACCATTAATGTCAAGCCGGTAAACTTTCCCAAGAGTAAGTTTCTGTTATTTTTAGTTCTTGCATGGACATAGTTGAATGTTTTACACTCCCAAACGAAAATTTTAATATAAATAACTTTTGTTATGATACAAGCAATATTCTAGCATGCTCACACACTTTGAGGTTCCCTGCTGGACATGAGAGTTATGGCATATGATATTTCAATCATTTTTTTCATTTTTTGCTACCATGTTTTTGCAAATGCTAATTACCATGTTCATTCATGCATGTCTAATTTCACTGTTCTTTTTCTGGTTTTATTTGTTTGTAATTTTACTTTAACCTGGTTAAATTTTGTCCTTCCCTTAGTAGAGTTTATTTTCATGCAAGTGCGACTGATAATCTGAATGCTTGCTTGCTGGATGCTGGCAAGCCTTTCTACCATTTATGTGCAAATGATCAGAACTGGGTCAATGGTCAACATGCCACATGCCCACACATGCTTGTAACTCATATGCAGTTAGTAAATACCAAATGGACACATTTCTTGTTGTTTTTTATAGCATTTTGACGAGTCAAGAAAAGTTCTCCTTTCATGAAGTAACATAGAAGGTCAAAAAACTCTTCATTTGCTGGTTTTTCTCCGGTTCTGATTTTCTGTAATGTAACAGGCGGCACAATTGTATTGTTTGATCGTAAGATGCTTAGGAACTTCCGAAAAGATGGTCATAACTGGAAGAAGAAAAAAGATGGGAAGACTGTTAAAGAAGCTCACGAACACTTAAAAGTAAGTTTTCTCATTTTCTAAGGTGTTATACGTGAACCAACTAGAGGCAGTTTAGTTAACTGTCATTTTTCTTCAAGTGTACATGAGTTTAATGTTGAGTATTGTCATTAATGATAAGTAAGATTCTTCATTTCTAAGATGTTAGATATGGCTTCAAACTAAATGTATGCAGCTTAGTTGACTGACATTGTTCCTCCAATATGTACTTGAGTTTATCGTTGAAACTCAGATTGTCATATTATTCTTTAAGATGATCTAGGATTTAGTTAATTGGTTCAACATTATCTGTGCTGATGAAAAGTCTCTGATTGGATGAATTTGTCATTTTGTTTCCTGGTGCAGGTTGGTAATGAAGAGAGGATTCATGTATACTACGCACATGGCCAAGATAACCAGACCTTTGTTCGCAGGTGTTATTGGCTGCTAGATAAGTATGTAACAATTAAAAGCTCACGTGTATCCATGGCATCAAAAAAAGAAAAAGAAAGAAAGAAAGTTCATGTTATGATAGATCTAGAAAGATGAATCTCTCTCTCTCTCATCATGTTGGCTAGGGTTTGATTGAGCATTCTGTTTTTATTTTTGTGCTTGTTTCAGGAGTTTGGAACACATAGTTCTTGTTCACTATCGAGAGACTCAGGAGGTTGGTTTATCATTACTTATTAGCTATTACTACAGTGCTTTGTTTCTGAAATTTGTTCTTGTCTGCAGAAATAAGTTATTTTTGGTTTGGTATTTTCACCAATGAATCATAGCATGCAGATGATGGTTGCATGTTGCATATGGTTTTTCCCTTGGTGAGGTTTGAGTGTAGTGCCATATTTAAACTGCATTTCTACGTAATGAATATTTGGACATAGTGCTTTCCTCCTTTCTTTATTTGTTCAGTCGTCTGCAGAAATATATTATTACTAGGGAATTCAATCATCCTGTGATAATCATTCCAATAAGGTCCTGATTTTGTCTAGAAATATTTTGATGGAAAAGCTAGCAACTGTCAAGGGCTCTAAGCATATCATAGAGCCTCTTCTTCTTGTATTTTTTTATCCCATGACAGAGGAGGGAACCTGGCCATACTTTCATTTTTAAATTAGGTGTCTCTGTCTCAGTGTGTGTATTTGTGTTCAAGTTTCTGTTGCTGTTGATTCCAGTAAACAGATGGTTGTTTAAACCTTATTTTTTGGTTGTAGTTGACATATGATACAATTACAGGGTTCTCCAGCCACACCTGTGAATTCGCATTCTAGTTCAGTGTCTGACCAGTCTGCACCTCGGCTTTTATCAGAAGAATTTGATTCTGGAGCTGCTCGTGCATATGATTCAAGTGAGAAAGATCTAGGTAACGTTACAGAACTTGCACATTCTACACATGTTATAGCAAGGGGTTTCGGTTTGGCAAGGTTTAGATGGAACTGTTATTGATCTTTATTTCTGATGGTTTTAAACATCTAATCCTCAATTTTTTATTTGGCAGTCAATAATCTTTACTGTTTCTACAAAATTGCATGTAATTCAATCTTGACCATTTTCTTTGTGGAGAGTTAACAGGGTCCAGCGACAGCTTAACTGTCAGAAGTCATGCAATGAGGCTTCATGAGCTTAATACACTTGAATGGGATGAGCTGGTGACAAATGATCCTGGCAATTTAATCCCACCTGGAGGAGGTAACAGACTAGAGGCTTTATGTGGCAATCCTGCAGTTTCAATAGCTTGGAAATCCATTATAGCGTCTTTATCTTTATCCCATTTTTTTCTTTTCTTTTGCTTTGTTTTGCATGTTGACAGATAAAATTCCATGCTTTGACCGACAGAATCAAATTGCAGTTAATGGGTCTGTAAATGATGTAAGCAGAATAATTTATGGTTCTAAATTATATTCCTATATCCTTTTGCCTTGCATGTTAGCATTCAATTCTTATATTTTTATAGTTCCTAGTCATTCAAATTCACTTTTATTAATTTGATATTGCTTGGTGGTTCTTGCAGTTTACCAGTTACAATGTTTATAAAAATACAATTTATGTTCATTTACAATGTTTCTCTGTTACTATTAGTTAGGATGAAGAAGTTTATCAATTAATTTCCATGCATCTATTGTGATTATGATTATCTTCTGAATTTAATATTTTTAGACCAGCTGACATCTTCTGTAATGTTGCATCCATTGATGTTTCAGAGATTTCTCAAATTACTTTATTTTGCTTGCATGCATATAATTAGTGGTTAAATGTTGGTGTAAAGTAACTGATTAATGTTCTTTGCAGGGGGGCATTCTTTCAGGTTACCATTTATCAGCAGAAATGTCTACATTGGGCAATTTAACCAAGTCTATTGTTAGGAGCGGTAATACCCAGTTCAATAGTCCAGACAGTGTTTACAGCCAGTTAACAAGTGCTCAAGTAAATTCAGATGCTCAGAGAAAGGGTTCTATTGTTCCAGGAACTAGTGATTCATTGAACAATTTGTTTAATGATGGTTTGCAAAGTCAGGATAGTTTTGGAAGGTGGATGAGCTCCATCATAGACCACTCTCCCTGTTCAGTAGATGATGCTGTGCTTGAATCTTCAATTTCATCTGGGCATGATTCGTTTGCTTCTCCAGGAATCGATCAACATCAATCTTCTGTTCAAGAGCAAACATTTATCATAACTGATTTCTCACCTGCCTGGGCTTTTTCCAATGAAACAACCAAGGTTTATTTCCTTTTCATACAATCCTCCGTTGCTATTCTTGTGGTGTCTATTATGGCTTTAATTGTTTGTTGATGGGTTTGGATGTAAAGGAGCTGATTTGTTGGCTTTTACTTATTTCGTGGAGAAAAAAAAATTGTTACATGGGTTATAAGTTCTGAAAATTCTTGGTAAGCTGAACTTTATGGAAATGGGTTGGACTTTTCTTGGCATGATCAATCTGAAAATAGAATCAGCCATTAGAAATTTGTTTGAATAACTCAAAACATCTTGTTAATAAAAAAGGAACATGAACCTTTTTTCTTTCTTTCTATTTTTAACCTCTATCTAATCTTGGTTACAGATTCTTGTCACTGGATATTTCCACGAGCAGTATCAGCATCTGGCAAAGTCCAATCTGTTTTGTATCTGTGGAGATACATTTGCTCGTGCAGAAATTGTCCAGGTTGGGGTCTATAGCTTTATGTTGCCGCCACATTCCCCTGGACTAGTAAATCTATGTTTGAGCTTGGATGGCCTTGAACCCACCAGCCAAATTTTGAATTTTGAGTACCGTGCTCCTTCAGTACATGATCCTGTTGTTTCATCAGAAGACAAATCCAAGTGGGAAGAATTCCATCTTCAGATGAGACTTGCTTATTTACTGTTTTCTACGTCCAAGACCCTTGATGTTATATCTAATAAACTGTCACCGACTAACCTGAAGGAGGCTAAGAAGTTCGCACTCAAAACTTCTAATATTTCTAATAGTTGGGCATACTTAATTAAGGCAATTGAGGATGGCGGGATTTCAGTTGCACAAGCAAAAGATGGTTTTTTTGAACTTTCTTTAAAGAACACAATAAGGGAATGGTTATTGGAAAGAGTACTTGAAGGCTGTAAAACCACTGGATATGATGCTCAAGGCCTTGGAGTAATCCACTTGTGTGCTATTATTGGATATACTTGGGCTGTTTATTTATTTTCGTGGTCAGGATTATCATTGGATTTTCGTGATAAACATGGATGGACAGCGCTTCACTGGGCAGCATATTATGGAAGGTATGGACATGCCTTTTGTTGTTTTAATTTGCAGTTCTTCTGTGTAGCCAGCTTTGGTTTCTTCAAGTTTTGAATAAAATGAACTAGGACCCTTTTGATCCTTTTCCATTTTCCCTTGCTTTTGACAGCTTCACTCTATTTCTCTGCAAATCATGTGCATCTCTCTGAAATAGAAAAACCTTGAGCTACACAAGTGTGTTAGTTAGCATTATTAGAAGTCAAGAAATTCTAATGTGTGTATTCTAAAAGGACTAGGAGCATATATTAGACTTCTTTACTAACTCAAATGTATTTCAATCTAGAAGTAACTTGTCATTTTTTCTCCAATTTTGATAATCTCCATGTACAGGGAGAAAATGGTTGGAGCTCTCTTATCTGCAGGGGCAAAGCCAAACTTGGTTACAGATCCCACCAAAGAAAATCCTGGTGGGTGCACTGCTGCTGATCTTGCATCTGCGAAGGGTTATGATGGTTTAGCTGCTTATCTGTCTGAAAAGGCTTTAGTGGCACAATTTGAATCTATGATAATAGCTGGAAATGTCACTGGCTCACTGCCAACAACTGCAACAAACACTGTAAATTCTGAAAACCTAAGCGAGGAGGAGTTGTACCTAAAGGATACCTTGGCAGCTTACCGCACAGCTGCTGATGCAGCAGCGCGTATACAGGTTGCTTTCAGAGAACACTCGCTAATGGTACGCACTAAAGCAGTCCAGTCATCCAGTCCAGAGGATGAAGCTCGGAATATTATCGCAGCAATGAAGATCCAACATGCCTTTCGCAACTATGACAGTAAGAAAAAGATGGCAGCTGCTGCCCGCATTCAACATAGGTTCCGTACTTGGAAAATACGGAGGGATTTTCTTAATATGCGTCATAAGACTATCAAAATTCAAGTAAATGCTCGCTACCCTTTCATGCTGGTTTATTTTATGTGTAACTGCCACAAAGGAAGAGAGAGAGAGGGAGAGGGAAACCTAGATTACCTCATCACATCTCATGATGGCGGTGGATAATATGAGGCCAGGTTGCATGGTTCATTAATTTTTATTTTCTGTTTTTTTCCGAGTCAAAAGCAGTTATTATAATTGATGTGGAGTCCAAGACATTCTGAATCTGCCCGAGTAACATGGTTTGGACTGGACCATTTTGGTTTCAAATATCCAAAAAAGTTGACTTGTTTGTCTTTTTCATCTCTGCAGAATATAGGACCAGAAAAATAATGAATTAAATGCAATGAATGTTAAAACAGAATACTGTTTTCCTCCGTCCTTATGAGTTATGATTGATGCATACCTAAGAAACTATTGTTAGCATAGGAAATTCAGGAAATTAATAAGCGATTTTCCTTTTGCTATAATGCAGGCTGTTTTCCGAGGCTTCCAGGTGAGGAGGCAGTATCGCAAGATCATCTGGTCTGTTGGAGTGGTTGAGAAAGCAATTTTGAGATGGCGTTTAAAGAGAAGGGGCTTTCGTGGACTTCGTGTTGAACCTGTCGAAGCAGTTGTAGATCAGAGACATGACAGTGATACAGAGGAAGACTTTTACAAAATCAGCCAGAAACAGGCAGAAGAGCGGGTTGAGAGATCTGTAATACGGGTTCAAGCTATGTTCCGTTCAAAGAAAGCACAAGAGGAATACTGGAGGATGAAATTAACCCATAACCAGGCAAAGGTAGGTGATTTACCTGGAAGTTGCTAGTCTAACAATTCTGTCTTGTAGATTATTAATAAAGTCATGTGTTTCTTCAGGTGGAGTATGAAGGGCTTCTTGACCCGGATATGAATGTGGACAAATGAAAATGACTTAAAGATACAGGCATGGATACTCTGGCTAGTAAATTAGTATGTGCCTGCGTGTGAATGTACCAGAAGGAGGTTTGTGCGCTTTAGTAGCCTGTACATCTTGGTAAATTGCTAGATTAATTAGTTCTGCTCTTCTTACCCTTCCATGCTGTTTTTAAGCTTTTGAGAGGGTTATGATTCCGATGCTAGTATTAATCAATTTCTCTATAGTTTGACAGCTAGGGACTTCGATGATTTTTCTCTTTGAATTTAAAATGCAGCCAAAGAAACCATGATGAGTCTTTTGTTGTGGTTTAGATGGCGGCGTTCTGAACCGGGAAATATTAGGGTAGCGAAGACGTTCAATGAGAAGATTATATTTCCAATGTTACGCTCAGCTTGAAAATGCTATAAATTCGAGATTGATGCAACCAAATACCATAAATTTTGACTTTTTACATAGAATGAAGGCCAATATTGCTTCATTGACATTACAGGCAATGCACTCCCAACACTATATGTACTGAGTGAGCCATTTAAAACCATCAGCATATCCCATTTTTCGAGCAATGCCGCACATGAAAACTTGCATGGGGCGAATCTCTGCAGCATCCAGATCGACTTTCCTCTTACCAGTAGTGAAGTTAGTAAGGCCCAGGTGGTGATGCAATTCCTCTTCTGATGCAGCATAAACCCAAGTCAATCTTGATTCCTAGAATGAGAAATGGGACGTCTTCAAGTTCCTCATCCGAGAGGAGAGCATCCACCTCCTTGTACCCTGAAACCTTTCCCTGTCGAAAGCATCAACCAAGCGGCCACCTACGTGATGAATATATGACACCTAGTAAGAGTCGCTATGCAAATTCGACAGGTACCAGGGACAATCTTTGTTGCTTTAACATGCCAATTGTGTTTGTGAAATCTAGTGAAAAAGATTTGAATTTAATTGAAAATTTAGAATTTGGTACCAAATTAAAAGAAGCAGCAGCATCCCACTGGTGCATGAAAACCTGTTCAGTTGAGTTTAACAACATGATTATCAGTAAAATCTAATCACCATGGCTAGAGCTTTGCCTTGCACAAAACCTAACAAGAATGTCCAAAGAATTAATCACAGCGGAGAGATCTAACTCTTCCACCAAGGTCAGATGGTCACCTCCTCTAAAGGATGAATATACTAGTGGTCTTAGATTCTGAATCTAACAATGGATAGTCTCTTTCAAATACTCCCTCTCCCCTTCAAAACTATACTAATTAGTAAAGCATCAAATCAGAATTCGCTTAGCTGAAAATATTATTAATCTAAATATACAAGGCTGGTGTTTTGCACAAAACCTATTAATGGTGCTTTAGAATTGAAAGACCACAAGCACCATCAAGTTTTATCATCATTCTCGATGTTTGTCGCATAGGTTATATGCACCGAGAAGGTGTGCGTGCCTTCTTTAATGTTGTATCGACATCTGGCAGGATTTTTCAGGCATCGGCTCAACGGGTTCAAATGCTTGAAAGCACCCGTCTAATAAAAGTCCATTATACTCTTTTCATTCTCATACTTGAAAAGTGTCACGGGGTAATTTTTCGCTCCGCGAATAAATCCGTGCGGCAGCCTAGTCCCTCGCTAGACTCAGCCTTCCCTCACCAATCCCACTCATGTTTGCCTAGTAACTAAATGTTTCCCTCACCCGAGAGGTTTCTCCACTTTCCCAAGTTAAAAGACAAGCGGAATACACAAGTAGAATTGCACAACACAAAGCACACCAAGAATACAAGAAGAACTCTTAACCTTTATTTATCTCGTCAACAAAGGATTACACAATGTGTGCTATGCACCGAATTCGCATGCTACACAATCAAGCTTACACACGTTATTCCTCTCTATGCATTCCCTATCTCGTGCTCTTTATTCCTTCTCATCTAAGAGTATCAACAACTATTTCTAGCCAAGTATGTGAACTGCAAGGCTCACCCATGTTCTCCTATTTTTCAAGACATAGTGGGACACTTTCTTCCCCATGATCTCCATGATCTTAGCAGCTTGGAGAGCACTCCAGTTATGCTCCCACGTTCTGCCCCATGATCCCATGATCTAGGAAGACCATGACTGCCACTAAACCATGTTCTGCATGCTCACCTGGCAACCCCATCTGCCAGCTCTTGCTTCGTCAGCTGTTAAGTCACTCGTATGCCTTGGATAGTCCTTCGTCCAAGTTTTAGATCGTGCCAAGTCGAGCCCCTGACTTGCACAAGCTGCTGCGCGCTGCCGAATTCGCATCTGCGTACAGGCTGCCAATTCCTGCGCTGCCAAATTCGCATCTGCGTGCAGGCTGCCAATGTCTTCGCTGCCGAATTCCTCGACAGCCCCTGTTCTCGTCAGCCTATGCCCCTGACGAGTTTTCCTGTCTGGCTTGGACATTCCATCGTCAAGCCCATGTTCGTCAACAATCTGCTTTGCCGATTTTCCTTTGACAAACCTACAGTCGTATAAATCTGCGCTGCCGATTTCTCCCACTGTTAGCATGGCTGTCAGCACCCTTAAGCCTTGTTTTGGACAGCCTGCCGAAGTGTGCACCTCGTACACGTTTAACACTGTTACAAAAAGGCTCTATAGGAGTAACCATGAAACAACAATCTAACTTTGTAAGGAAAAAAAACACAAATAAAACATGTACTCGCCAATAATAACACACTTGGCATGATAATCTCTGCGGGCAATTCGATAACCACCCGAATCAAAAGCCTTAAACTTGATTTTTCCTCATATATAATTCCTCAGACGTTGGCCGATGCTGACCAAATGTCTACAAACAAAACAATCATATAAAACGTATAAATTTCATTTTTCTAGTTTTGATTTAACCATGAAAAAGAAAATAAAGTTAATCGAGCATGCGAAGTCGTGTTGTGTTCTTTCCCTGAAAACACTACTTTTTCCACGGGCCAAGTGTTGCTAAGACCCATCTATTAGAAACATGTTTGGATGCATGAAAAAAATGAAGGGAAACAAATATAATAAATTTTGTTTTACAGCTTTATTTATGTATGCAGAGATTGTTTGATATTACTGTCGTACTTGATTTTTAAAGTGTTTTTTTATTTAAAAATATATTGAAATAATAATTTTTATATTTTATTTTTAATATTACCATATAAAAATATCTAAAAACACCAAAAAATAATATTTTTTTAAAATAATATTTTTAAAATACAAAAACAAGCCACTTATAGTTATTAGACAACTATTTGATATAAGAAAAAGATAGTTGATTTTGAGTTATTAGGCTTTATTTTCAACTTCTTTTTTTTGTGTGAATTATTGGATTTATTTTCTAACTCTTTTTGACCCAGCAGGGGGGATGACTGATTAGTTGGTTCAGTGGAATGGCACGTAATAACTCCACCATTGTGTACAGACAGTGAACTTGTATTTCTTAACCAAGTTACAAGGTCGTACTTGGTGGGTGGCCTCGTGGCCTGAGTTGTAAATTGAAGAAAAACATAGCGAATTCTCTCCCAGTTATAAGGTTTTTTTAAAAAAAAATAAATGGATTATTTGTGTATTTTAAAAAAATTTAAAAATTAAAATTTTTTATATTTTAAATTAAAATTTTTATATATTTTTAGATTATTTTGATAAGTTGATATTAGAATAATTTTTTAAATTATGATGACAAGTGCCAAATACGGGATCTCTCATTTCTGAGTTTGTGTGCTCCTGGTGAGTTGAGCTCTCGAATGATTCACAATGCATTGAATGAAGCACTAAGAAACTCGGCTAGGAGAGCTCTACATTGAAAGTACAATGTGTCGAAATGGGGACCAAAGTTTCTGCACAAAGCAATCCATGTTTTTACGAGAGAATGTGAGGGCATGAAGCACTAGATGGAACATGAAAAAACACTCCAAGACGGACAAAAAATTAGCCCAGACAGCATATCCTGAGACGGACAATAGTAAGAAACTAGTTTTTTTTTGCGTGCATTACGTCGTGGGTAATGTTTTTTTTATCCTAAAACAAAATGTTAGTTGTTAGGGAGTTAGAAATTCGATCCATAATAGCTGAAATATTTTTAAAATACTTAAATGATGATATATTGAAAGATAATTTTTTAATTATTTTTTGAGATGGTGGCACATTCAAATGATTTGGGTTAATTATAACTAATATAAGAAACCTGTGATATGAGATGTGATATCGTGGTAAAACCATAGGATCCATGTAGAAATAAGTTTAAAAAACTAATAAAAAATGAATCAAATATCAAAAGGTAGAAGCGGGAAAAAATAAATTTATAAAAAAGGAAAAAAATCAATTAAGTATATTGGTGGTCAGCGCAACATTGAAAGCCACACCAAATTTTTTTGGAC
>Ga0307511_10002054_pt1 | contig 21077 bp, 11 predicted proteins | sample 13_EM_MG_FD_200266 | JGI IMG/M metagenome (GOLD analysis project Ga0307511, IMG submission 200266) | Populus trichocarpa ectomycorrhiza microbial communities from riparian zone in the Pacific Northwest, United States - 13_EM | ecosystem: Host-associated > Plants > Roots > Unclassified | place...
TCAACCCTCGGCAATCCGCGAGCTCATCGACTAGTTATTTCTATTATATACAGTAGAATTATTGGATTATTCAAGGTCATCATGACATTTTACCCTTAAGATTTACCAGGAAAGCATAAGTAGCAGGAGTTTTTTTTTTATTGTTAACGTGAGTGTCCGAACTAGTTTTTATATACCTCGACTAATCTTTCAGGTTTTGAAATTAACGAGTAATGACTATATAAACATCCAATGGCTATCATATTAGCAACCACGTGACTCGAACTTAAGACCACAGGGAAAGCAAACCCTTTTATCTCAAACTCTTACTACTGAACCACCTACTAGATGGTTAAGTAGCAGGAGTTTTTTATTTGATATGACATTATTTTTATCATGTTTAGAGCGCGTTTATTTGCATAGTTTTTTTATTAATTAAGATTTTATATATTTGTTTTTAATATTTAACAGGTAATTATGTGGAAAAAAAATTACGATGTAATGAAATTATAATTACATGTTGTTCTGATAAAAAAAATATCAATAATTGTGACAGTGATGCTAATTAGAAGATAATATAAATGTTAGTAATAGAGACAATAACAATGACTAAGAGGATATAGTCTTGTTAGAACAATGGCAATGACATATTAGAGTGGTAGGACAGTGAAAAGATAATAGCGATAAAATGACAGTGGTCGTAGAAATGTTGAAAGAGATTGTGACAATTGACGATGCAAATGGCTTAAAGATGGAGGGGCTAACGATAATGATGGTGAGTAAAATAATTTTATAGTATTGTGAGTTGTTTATTATTCATAAAATGTCTTATAAATCTTTATTTGTTAAAAAATATTTTCAATAAATAAACTATAAAATAATTTATAGAAATTAATAAATTAATAATATTTTTAAGAAAATAAACTAAATCTATTAGTTTGTCATGTGAAATTTTATATCTATCAATTTAAAAAAATATTTTTTTATAAAATATTTTATGCAAAATAACCATTACCTTGCATTTACGGATACAATATGGTTTGATATGTATACTACATCAATTTATGAATATTCAGTTATACGACATGTCATTGATACTTTATTAATATTTTTATTTTTAAAAAAATTAAAGATGTAAATGATAAATATAAAAATAAATATTCTTTAAAAATACAGGAAAACTACAAATTAGTTTGAATTACAACCTCGAATAAGAACGTTAAATTCACATGTCATTCTATATAACCATCTATATTATGTTAACGTTGTCGGATTTTACATATTAAGATTGTATAAATTATTCTTTTCAACAATAAAATAATCTAAATCATACTAATCGAAGTCAGGAGACTCAAGACAATGATTGTATTCACGTCAACGGCCGGCACATCCAGTCGGCAGGGTACCTTCTCCTCCAAGTATCTCGAGTTCAAGGGCACCCCTTAGAGACCAGGGGAAAATAAATGACTGTAACAATATGATGCTGTCCTTTGATCAATTTCAGGCATGTGCATTGACACATGCTTTAAGAAATAAAGTATAACACCAACAATAACAATGAGAAGGTCAGAAATGTCTACAAAATGAGATCAAAACCATATGAGCCAGAAGGCGGGCGTCCAGTGTCCGTAATTGAGGAATGAACTGACGCATGTAGCATTTTTCATAGTGCTAATTAGATTGGCCAAGTCAACTGTTTGTTGCACTATTAAATAGAATTCATAAGAGAAATTAATTCAATCCAGAAACTCTGCACTCAAAATGTCTTGAAAGGGGGGGAATATCAACAAAATTTCAACATGATCTTAAAAAACACAACACACTGCATTGTGCAGATCAAAAACTTCACAGCATCCTCTCTCCTCCTATGATGCCAAGAGTGCTTCAATCTTTGCAATTTGATCCTCTTCGTTCTTCTTGGTTGGACTCCTATCAGCGTCGTCAAACAAATCATGCTTCCATTTCTCTCCTCGCGTACCACTTGGGCGATAACTTTGTCTGTCGCTGAATCTCTCTCTTCCCCTGTAATTTCCACCACCATCACCACCAAATCTTTCTCTTGATGCAAGGTCACTCTTCTTCACTTCTCTATTTCCTGCAGCAGGCCTCTCGGGTCTGTCTACATAGCGAGGGTTACGGTCTCTTTCCTCCCTCCTTTCACTAATCGACAAAGGACGATGAGAATGGTTTGACCTTGCAGGTTCCACAGTTGCTTTGTCAGGATTGTCAGTCTCCGCTGGGATTTTCTTCTCCTGAAATGCAGGTCTTTTCCGCACAGGTGGTGGCGGCTCAGCCTCCATTTTCAAGAAACCATCATGGCCCCATACACTTTTGTCATCCCCCTTACCTCGTGGCTTCTCATCTCTTTGCCGCGAATCATAAGTTGCTGCCTTGTTTTCTGTCCTTTCACCCCGATCATCCTTTGAATCCCTAAATCGGCGCTCTTCAAAAGAGAGGAACACAGGAAAAGTATGTGAAATTGTTTGACAATAAAAAAATAACAGGGTCAAAGAATTATTTGGGTCATGCAAGTGAAATCAGGAACCCACCAGTAGCAGATCTCCGGCCCAAGCTTCGACCACCTTGCCCAGCATTACCACGTTCATCATGCTGTTAAAAGACATGTACAGGCAAGCCTAAGATTGTTATATATATGGAGGCTTTCAAAGGCATGGGGCAGACAACAATCACACAGCATCAGCCCAGAAAAAAAGTTTTGAATGCACTGAATAAAAACCCAGTAATTAAGATCGAGAGAAATACTGCTCGTTTACCAGAGCAAATGATCAATTACATAAATTCAATACTCTAAAATCTATTTTTTTGTCCCACAAGCACAAGGATGCATAGAGAATACTATTGTATTAGAGATCCATATTGCCCCAAGGTGAGCAAATGTAAACACCTCTTTCCAGTCATTAAAAGAATTCATGCAACACATTAGCTAAAAAACTTCTATGATACCAAAGATTTGTCAAGGAAAAAAAATCTCTCCTTTTTTTTTGTTGCAAAAGTTGAACTGCTCAAGCAAATAAACATTTACAAAGACAACCACTGTATAGTATAAATGGCATTTCAGGAAAGTATAGAAATAATCCCAGACCACTAAGTCCTATAATGGCTACAAACTCAAATTTTCTATTTCCATAGGCACCCAAGCATACCTTAGCTTCTGAACTTACTGTCTCAACTGCGCTAGATTTCACATCCATTAGATAATGACAATGAGACACCAGAACAAATTCCACAAAACCACATATCAACAATTACTTCAAAAAAGAAAAAACCTGAAAAAAGGACCGAGACCAAGGCACTTCAGTTGGCTTAGAAGAATGCTTGCTTCCTTCACCGTGTTCATTTGGTTTCTTGTCTGTTTCTTTGCTCACACCACCAGACTCCACCTTGGCAGAATCCGGACCAGACGGGGTCTCAAGAGGCAATGCATCTTGCAACCGGCGCCGGTTCTTTTGATCTAAATTAGAGTCAATTGTTACTCTCTCTGTCTCTGGTTTTCCATCTCTCCTTGACCTCTTAGGACTTCAAGAAAACCAAACACCTCACAGACATTACCAACATCATCAACTCAATTACCAAGGTCATGTTTGGTTCTAAAACAAAAAAACCCACTTCATGAATCTAAGTGATTCATCAATTACCGCTACCTAGCAACAAAATGTAGGGCATATAAAACACCAAGGCCGTGACTGGTTGAAAACTAGAGAACACGCACCATGAATTGCAGTGACAGACTAATTATGACTATAGAGCAACAAAAGCAGGGCATGCAGTATATTAAGAACCCAGCACATAAAAACCGTAAAAGACTACCTGGGTTCTCTGTCGAAGCCAGAACGGTGTCGCCTAGAGTCAGAACCGCGCTCTCGACGAGACATCGCGAATAGAGAAGGGGATGATTGTGGTGGAACAGTGATTTAGGGTTTTAGTGAAGTGGCGTTATAAGAGAAATACCGTGAGGTTTTCCTCACTGGATAAGAAGCAGAGGACCCTGTTATTCGATCTTCGCACGATTGGATTATTAAATTACGGGGTTGACTTGGTTTCTTAATCTAAACCGTCCATTCTTCTCATAAAAAAATAATTAAGCTTCATTTATGTGAATAATTAATACAAGTAACATTATATTATTGGTAATTCTAAAATTTTAACATGAATTTCTTTAATATTTAGAGCGTGTTTGGCAGTGTGGTTGCGGGTGCTTTTCAAATAGCTTTTCGTGTCGAAATGCATGCCAATGATATTTTTTTATTTTTTAAAAATCATTTTTGACATCAGCACATCGAAACGATCCAAAAAGTACAAACCGCACTCAATTTTAGCAAAAAAAAAAAAAAATCAAATTTGGACGAAACGCAGGTACAAACGCAATACCAAACGCTCCCTTAATGAGAAACTTGATGCTGCTTTTTTTTAAAATTGTTTTTTTTTTCTTTTTAGTTTTTATCAGTTTATATTAACTTATTTTGTTAAACTGAAAACTATTTAAGAGAACCAGATGTATTTTTAATGTTCATGCATGCGCGCCTCAATAGTTGGGTTTTTTCTTTACAGTTTTTTCTTACTTGGTTTCTAAGAAAATACAAGCAATAAAATGTTAAAGACATATGGTTTAGTTAACAATAATATTAAAATAGCAGCATTTTTTCTTTTGTTTTGTTTTTGTGGGTGCTGGGATAGAGATAATTGATGCATTTTATTTCAATTTCAAGGGACTCCTGTAGATTGTATTTCTTTAGTTTTACCAGAGGCATTGTTTTCTTGGTCTAAGCCCATTGTTTTCAATGTCTAAATCATTTTTCCATGTTATTTGCTGTATAATTTTATTTTGGATTTTAATTAGAGTTGATTGGTTTGAAAAAACCACTGGTTGCAAATTAAAAGATATTTCTCCTGTCATTTGAGATGAAATCTGGTAAAGAAAAGTCAAATAATGAATATAGGTTTTTTATATCAATACAAGCCTTTTAAATGACCCCATCAAAACTCACAAAAAAGCTCTAAAAAGCCAAAAAAATTAAACCGTTTTTTTTTCAGTTTTTCCCTTCAATTAACCGAACCGAAACGGATCGGTTTGAACCGATTTCGGTTTTGATTTTTTTTAAAAGAAAAATTGGTTTTGTTATTTTTTAGATAAAAATCAGACCGAACTGAAAATACTCACCTCTAAAAGAAAAGAACTTTCTTCGTATTTCATGTCAGAAATTTGACATTTTAATCCTATTCTTTGTTATGTTATTACCCTTAAATTGGTTGTGTTGCATTGCTTGGAAACTTATTTCGCATGCTGTAGTAAAATAATAAGATTTATGGGTTATAAATCTACCATAAAACTTTAATGTTAAAAGTTCATAATCTCTTTATTCTCAATATTTTTATCATATATATTTTTATAGTTTATCTTTTTAAAATATCATTGTATTTTCTCATTTACTATTGGAAACTACTCACGTCCATCAAAAGAAATTTTTGCAAGTACCGGCTACTGGATACCTGACTTACCAAACACGACCTGCTATTACTATAGTAACTGGTCACTTGTCTTATCATGCACTACTTGCTATCATTTAGAAATTCATACCTTAATTATAAAAAATGAATAAGATTATTTAAATTAAGAAATTAGTTAATTATTTAACAGATTGATTTTATTTTTAAATATTTTGAATTTTAAGAATTATAAAGTGTATAGCTAAAAATGATTGAAATTGCTATCGATTTTCGTTATTTCTCTTTTCAATAAGAGCTATTTCAACTGAAAATGATTAAAATTACTCTCTCAAGAGATTATAGCTTCTTAGTTTTTGGTAAGCCCAAAATTTCACATTTAAATTGCCACGTATGCCACCGCACCTCAAGCTTATACAGTGCAGGATCTTGTTTCAAAGCGACCATATAAATCACATTTTCTTTTTTCAGAAAAGCAGTAAATTTATAAACGACATAAGAACTTTTAGGCTAGCAAGAAGTTTAAAAAGAAACCTTCCATTCTGCTACCTTTAACCTTTAACCTCCCCCCCTGAATAAAACTCTACACGGACAAAATGGGTGACCCTAATCATATCAAGAAAGGGAAAGAAAGAAAGAACACCGAATCTCTGACTTTGTAAAGCCTGCAAGAGGTTCTTTTTTAGTCGCATGCATTTCTTTTATGAATAACTCGTGCTTCTTGTTTGCAAGCTTTCTGGTTGTATATATCATGTTGTTCTTTGCTTTATTGATTTGCATCTTGTTCTCTCTCAATTCACCTTTTCTGTTCTTGAAAAACACACTCATCCCTTTGTTTTTCCAGGGTTCTGTTACTTTCTTCATTTTTTTAACTCCGTTTTCAAGAAACTCTCAACAAGTGCATTTACTTGACTTCTTTGCGGTGCTAGTCACCTTTCTTGATAATGGGAGCTCTCCCAAATTTCAGTTTAAGCTATGGTGCCTTTTCTCTGCAAATTTTGTAATGGTTTGTTATTGTTCAATTTTTGCAGACATTCTAAGCTACAAAATTAATCACTACTTCAGCATCTCGACTAGAAATGGTACTGGATTGGTATGTTGATAATTTCCCTCGCCCTAGTTTCTCGCAATAGTAATAGAATTCAATTTTTGTTGATGTTTTTTTTTGGTTATCAAATCCTATAATTGATTCTCTCAAATTCTATACAAGAAAAACAAGAAATTTCTTCTTATATATTTTAAGATGAAATTTGACAGATCTGTTCCACATTATGATTAATCCTTCCTTGTAATGCCATATATTGATGAAAAATTGAATGTCTTGCATTGTTCAAGCTGTTACTTAATATGCTGGCAAGATAGAGCAAGGTTCAATTGCAGGTGTTACAGCAGAATACAATCAGGAAGATATTCATGCTTCTGTTAAGGTCGATGTTGACTCAAAATTACCAGTGAGTTCGTGGATTTAGTTCTCAGCTCTTACTTGTAAACTTAAAATCATGTTCTGTTACTTCACTATTATTTTATCTGATCTCTTTCGCTTTATGGAAGATTTCACAACCTTACATTGAGCATCGCCGACCATGAAGGATACATTTTCACTGATATTGCCAGATCATAGCTCTAAAAGGTATAGACTGTTTTTGTGCTTTACCTGAGTAAGATTCTGAAGCTAAGGTTCCTAAATTCAATCACATTGAATACTGTATGATTCTCCAACACGGAAAGAAATGATAAAATTCCTGTTTCCTTGCATAATGTCCTTTCTCTTACTCAAATGATCAGATGCATTGAGACAAAATATGCAAATTAAACAAAAATTTGTCATTTTATCTCGTCTTACCCAAATTGATTGGAAATGTAGAAGTTTAATCACCTTTTCTTCTGGTCCACTGCAGGTGCAGCTTCTAGTTCCGTATAAAGTAGAATACTTCTACAAAAATGCTGCTTTATCTACGAGACTTCCTTCAACCAGCCGCCATATAATTCAGCTTTCTGCAACTTTTGGTGCTCCACACCTTGCATTTGGTATGGAGACGCCATACAATCTTGCTTCAAAGAGATTTCACGAATTTAACGCAGGCATTAGAGTGACAAAACCAAATTTTGATGGATCAATTACTTTGTAAGTTATTTTACCTGCACTGGTGAAAAATTGGACCGACTTTCCTAGCTAAACTAGCAACATATTATACGTTAAACAACCTGCTAATAGTCATCATGCTTATGGCTTGTGTCTGTTGTTATTATCTATAGTTGCCTAAACAGGGAAGGAGACTTACGGCAACTCATTCTCTCTAAACTTTTCAGGACAAACAAGGGTATCTTACTATGGGCATCATATGCTCATTATTTTGATCATGAGAAAGTTGCAGAAGCAGCAGTGGTCTCTCGGATGCTTTCAGAAAAGGAGAATGTTCTTGTAGTTGGAGGAACATGGATTATGGATGATAAAACGACAGTTAAGGCAAGGTTTGACAGTCGTGGGAAGCTGGTTACTCTCCTGCATCATAAAATCAAACCCAAGACATGCATTAAAATTTCTAGTGAATTTGACCCCAAAGCCCTTGACAGGATTCCCATAATCAGATATGGTCTCTCTCTCTCGAAATCTGAAAGGTTTCCATTTTCAGTTGTGTGGTCCAGCTGATGGAATTCTGATCGTTCAATACCTTCTGCTGGTGCTTTGAAAGAAAGGCAAACAAATACACTGCTTTTACCATGTCCATAACATATATAGTTACTGGTAAGGAGGCTTGAACTAGACTTTCCTTTGTCTTCTGTTAGAAATCCAACAGCTGAAAAGTTCCTATGACCATTTACCTAAACCCTGATTCACTTGAGCAGTTAGTCTGCCTTGTGCACTACAAAAGTACACTTTTTTCAAGCAATCATATTTTTGGTTGTCTTAGATTGTCTTGTGCCTCTTAATGTGAGTCATTGTTTTGACCATTTGACTATGCAATCCATCATGACGCAATTAGTCAGGTCAGTCCAATAGCACCGCGCCCACAGACACAGGCTACTACTTCTTCACAAAGCAGAGCTGAGAGCCTCAGGATAGAGCTTTTCTATTTCCTCTAAATGGCAACTATATAACAGGTAGCCATTTTTTTTTTTCATTTTCAACCAAGAAAAAAGAACAACGGACAGCTACCCTCCTTGTCGTTGAAAGTTGAAACAGCATCCGTTGAATCGTTATGTTTGCCGACAACAGTTAATGCAAATCCTTTTCAGTTGACGCTAATTTCTACCCACTCAAACTCATAAAGATTGACTGTTGTCACACACATAATTCTAATTATCATGTATTCATACACCGATTCACTGATGATGCAACTAGTCAAATCAGTCTTTAACAAATATTATGGAGAAAACTGCTTTAACCCTTGAACACAAGAAACAGCAAGCAGAAGATCTTAATCAGTATACGTGACTACAAAATGCAGGCAGATGCCATATCAAGCATATTTCCTTTCGGAATCAACACCATCCCATTCTCGACCAGACATCATTTATTCATTACTATGGAGAAGAAAATCAAATGTGCTGGCTGTTTTTTCTGGTTTTGGTATTAGAAAATCAACTGAAGTGGTTTTTCTTCTTGTTCTCCCTCAAGTCGAAATTGTGCCAAAGAGTTTCCTGAGTGCTCTTATTCTGTTGAAAAACCAAAGATTTCTACGTTCCCCTTTCTTGGTTTATAAGTCCTTTGTTTTTACCTGCAAAAGGTCATGCACAGAGGGGAATGGCAAATAAAGAAGCGGCGGGATTTTCTCTATGCTTTGTTTTGTCATCAAAACAAACTCTATAACTGACTGGTATTCAAGAAACTGTCAACAAGTGCATTTACTTTTTGGGTGATTACTTTCAGGCCCTAGTCATTTCCTGCTAAAGCAGGCCATCGATTCTAATAGCAGAGTTATTGCGAAGCAAACCTGCCAATTATATATCATAGATGATACATCCCCGGTCTTAAATAAGCCCAGTTCCTTGTCCAGTCCCTCTGGACAGTTCTGAAATCAACTGTTCTGTTTCTTTAGCCTTCAGTAGGAAATGTCCGAAAGGTTGATAGGAAATGGAGCCAAGTTCATTTGCTTAAAGTGGATCTCAGTTTTCTACTCTATTTCGGAGCCAAGTTCATATGTGTGTGCCAATACCCTAGGCTGGAACAAGCCACATTCACAAAGCCATCTCATATTATCGCTAAGCATCATTAACCCACATGGTGTGGATATTATCCAACATAAGGCAGATAAGCTTAAAAAAACAATAATAATAATCTGAAAAGTTATCCACCAATCGATCTGAAGCCAATAGTTTCTCTATCATCTGCCGAACTTGTTTTCAAGGATATATTAACTACGAGAGAAACGTTTCCTTGATATAAATTGAAACAACATACTTTTTATGCAAGTTCTTACTGCAACACACCATATAGTCATAATTTGAGTAAACTTTTTCAGAAAGTGAAGACAAATTTCATATAACCATCAAACAATATGGTGATGAAACAACTTATTTCCCCAATAAACTACAGAGATAAGACTGTTAAGAGCACCTATGGAAAAATTTGTGCAGAGCACATCAAACCACAAGGCGATGATGGATAACAAATGAACAACTTATTGATGTTAAACCCACTAATCAAACACAATAACTATGAAATAAGAAATAAGAAATAAGAAATGAGAAATAAACAACAAAACATCTACTAAATGAGAAATAAAACATAGCATAGCTACTAAATGAGAGTTAAGCCTTGAAAACAGAATTGTGCAGAACAAAAGGACTACGGATAATATTATCTATGAAGCTAAACATTCCAAACTTAGTGCTGATTATGAAACCTAAACAAAAAAGGAAAAGCTAACAAGATCACTTATTACTTAAACCATGAAACCCCTCTACATGTATCTTCTCGACCACACTAATCCTTGTCAGCTTTAAAAGCTGACAGCATTAACTTTGCTTGCTCTCGTATCAATTCATTCCGCTTCAAAAACAACTCCAATTCAGCCATATGCAACTTCCTCCACTTCTCCTCCATCTCTGCCTTCTTCATTCCATGCGCAAAATCCAATCCATTTCTCACCACATAATCATCCATTTTTCCACCACTCACACTTCCATCAAACTTCAAAACCTTTTTGACACTTGAATCTCTCTCCATCTCAACTTCCATTCTCTCCTCCTCCCCCACATCCATACCCAACTCAGCCTTCAATGCCTCTAGTTTCTTAGCATTCCCTTTTCTATTATCATTACTATTATTGTTTTTCTTCCCGTTAGCTTTAATAGTCCCTTCACTGCCCCAAATATATTTCGACAAATCAAACCCCTTCTGATCATGCGGTTTGCTAAAAATCTTGCTTTCTCCTTTTTTCCCTTTCACATGATTCTCAAACTTCTTCCTTAACCTAGAAATCTTATCCTTCAATTGAGTCATAGACACATCAAAATGCAAAGACCTCTTAATAAAATCATAAAACGCATTCATATCCTTTGACGGGTCATAACCTTTCTCTGCAATAAAATCAATTATACCTTGCAACAGCGCAATCTCATCCTCCTCAGTCCACAACCTTTGAAAGAGCTGTTTTTTGGAGTCCTCGGACTTCTCAGGCTCGGATTCCTTGCTCTTAGCCCGTTTCAAGTCTTTCGAATCGCGATCAGCCCCGTTACCCCTCTTCACAGCTGTTGATTTCTCCGGAGTGGCGGCTACAGCTGGTTTGGATCTGGACTTCTTGACCGCTGCTGCTTCCTTCGGTGGGGTCTCCTCCATTGGTTTAGAGGTTATAGGCTTGACACTCTGGTCGGGTTCGGATTCAGATTCGGATTCTGACTCCGACCCAGAATCAGATTCGAGCTCAGATTCAGATTGTTGAGTGGTGGGCTCGGGTTTTTTGGGGGCTGAGTTTTGGGTTCGGATGGTTTTGGTTTGTGGCTGTGGAGGAGAGGGGTGGCTCTGTTCATCATCAGATGCTTCTTCTTCACCACTGGAAGTTTCTTCTTCTTCTTCGGAGCTAGAAGCAGAAGGTGGATCTTCAACGGGAGGAGCACGTTTTGGTGCCATAGAGAAACAGAGAGGGATAGGGTTTTGGAAGAGAGTTTGATTAGCAGCGGCGGCGTGCCTTGGAGAGAAGAAAGAGAGTCTTCCCCAAGAAGTTTTTAAAGGAGGACAAGAGAGTGTGCCTGTCGGTTTCCTTATCGTTGAGTTTCTCACGGTTGGAGGATTTAATTTTTAACCATCCGAACTTTATTATTGTAATATGGAGTAATGCTAGCTAACAGCCAATGAGATTCATTAACGTGTAATATTAGTATTATTAATATCATCAAGAGGAAACTAATTAGATTTTGTGATTTTTAAGAAATAATTATATCAATATTTACTTTATAAGAGAGTAGGCATTCACGCTCTCTAATATAACTACTTAATTATAATGCCTAGCATGTATGTTTTTTTATAGAGGATTATTGATGTTTTACTCATTATTTAAGTTTTGTGAATAGCAATCCTTATATACAACGACAATAATTTTTGCTCTTTAATCTTTTTTTAAAATATATATATATATATATATATATATATATATATTCTATTAAAAAACTACATTTGCACCGATCTCTTCCAATTATATTTTCTATAAAACTCTCTCTTTCAACCATATGAAAATGATGGATGGGAATAATAGTTTAAGAGCTCTTTTTATATGTGATTATAGCCGTTGAAAATATGACCACATATTAGGTTGTAGCATTTGAATTTCAAATATAACAAAAAAATAATCAATTCAAAAATTAATAGTAAAATAATACTACTTTTTGAGATGGGAGAAAATCTTCTTATTGAATGTGATTCTCTCTCTTGCTAATGTCTTTCTCCTTGAAATGGATTCATTGAATAAGTACTGACATTGGGTGTTTGGCAGTGTGGTAGTGGTTGTTTTTCAAATAGCTTTTCGTGCCGAAATATATGCCAATGATGTTTTTTCATTTTTTAAAAATCATTTTTGACATCAGTATATCAAAACGATCCAAAAAGTACAAACCGCACTCAATTTTAGCAAAAAAAAAAAAATTTGAAATTAAGTGAAAAACAGGTTCAACCGCAGAACCAAACAGCCTTTTCATCCTGGTGAATTTTAAAATTTCTCATGGAAAAATCGTGTGCACAAAGAACACAGTAGATTTTTTATGTTTTGTATCAAAACAACAGTAGTTTTGAGATTAAAAAAAAAAAAAAAACTGTGATCTTTTGTTTTGATCATCGGAAACCCCGGCCTTTCTCACCCATGTCTTCTCTGTCTCCTGGGGACACTGAAATTGGATACCATGTGATAGATACCTCAACATGAAAGAAGTGATTCCTGCCATTAATAACTAGAAGCCTGCAAATCGCTGGATCCGTATATAAGATGATAACATCATCAATACATCTCAAGGATGTTTCAATCAAGGAAGGAGAACGTTTTGATAATTGGACAACCTAACAACGATTCTTTTTTTATGCCAAGGATATCATCGGATCATTTTGTATATCATTCAAGAATTGAGTGTTTTCCCAGATAATCTTAAAAACAGCAAAGCCAGTTATGCAAACGAAGTTATTTCACAGCAGTTTAGCGTTCTTCTATTTCTTTAAATTTCTATTCAAGTCCCATTAGGAACTTCATTGTTTTCTGCGTTTCCAAATATGCGATTGTCTCTTTAAGTGATCCACAGGTGCATATTGGAAAGGTGCAGAGTGCATCACGATCATGCCATAGGCCCTTCAGTTTTGTAAAATATGATCCGACAGACATGTTATCTTGCACAAAATCATGAATCTCATTCTCAACATTGAATAGCTGGAACACGTTTGTATGTGCGAATCGTTCCTGCAGATCAAGCCACATTTGTCTAGCATTTTTGCAATTGATGACGCTGCTAGCAATTTCTTTGGACATTGATCCTAGCAGCCAAGTTTTAACCAAATTGTTGCACCGATTCCGTTGTTGACTTTCTTCCTGATTGCTCTCGTCTGGTTCTTTGATTGAACCATCTATGAGTCCAACCTTATTTTTCACTGTCCAAGCCATAGTCATGGATTGTCTCCATGTGCTGTAATTATCTTCCACCAAGGCTTGCCGTACAGGATGGCACCTGGCTGATCTGAGTGGTGAAGATAAAGTGGATGATTTGGATTATCCCATTTTGCAGATGAAGCCGTGTCCTTTGTGAAGATTGGCTAAAATTTGATGTTGTGATTGCTTTGGTTCCCAGACGAGATGCTCTGATACCATAAAAACAGAGAATATGTTTTCATTATTAAGAAAGAAACAAGGTTTACAATATATATATAGTGCTGGCATTGTATCAAGCTTGATTATTTACAAACAGGGAAACAAATAACAAGAGATTAATTTGCATTAACTGTCATGATTTCCTAAACTTGATTATTAACTGTCATGAGGACAGCTTACGATGCAAATGATAGACAATTTCGCGTCTTTGACACAGGAATTCGCATGACAAAGTCGAATTGTGAAGCATCAATTTTTCTGTAAGTTAATTTACCTACACTGATGAAAAATATGAACAATCATTTCTAGTTAAACTCGCAACATGTCGTGAGATAAAAAGACCTGCTCAGTGTCAGCGTTAAAAGAGATATCAACTGTGAATAGAATCAGAATAATAAAACAAAGCATCTGATTCTATTGGCAATTAATATCTCTATTATGCATGATTTCTGCGTGTGGTTGTTGTCATCCATTGTTGCCCAAGACATTAAGACAACGCATTCTCTCCAAACTTTTCAGGACACGCAAGGGTGACGATCTCGGGGCGACATATTCACACTATTTTGATCGTGAGAGGAAATTTGCGGCGGCAGCAAAGATAACTAGGAGGTTTTCAATAAAGGAGAACATTGTGATGGTCGGAGGATCCTGGACTATGGCCACTCTGATAGAGCATGAAATCAAACCCAAGTCAAACTTGACAATTTCTACCGTATTTAATGCCAATCCCTTGACACGTTTCCAGGAATTGGACTGATTCTATCCCTCGTGCTCTGAAAGTCCTTCATTCTTCAGTTTTGTCCAGTTGATGCAGTTCTGATACCTCATTACCTTCTGTTGGTGCTCTGCAAGAAAGGCCAACATGGATTCACTGCTTTTACAAGAAGCGACGGGGTACCCTGAGGTCCTAGACTCTTCTCTGATTTTGAAATGCCTGCAAGAGGTTCTTCCTAGTTTCATCCATCTTGTTTGCAAGCTTTCTTGTCGTGTATTATATGGTTCTTTCCTTTGTTTTGTATCTTGTTTTCTCTTAAGTCATCACATCGTATTTTTGTTGTTTCTTAGATGCCATGTTGTCTGACAGATCCTACATTTCTATTGCAAGTCACTGCTCTGATCATTTGAGTATGCAATTCATCATGATCAATTACTTGGATCAGTCCAATAGCACCCACCCAAATCTACACACAATTTTGAAAATTTCTATTGTTTAATATCCTATAAAAACTTCAGTGATATGTAATTCCTGGAATATGGCAGGCAAGTGTTTTTTTCATTTTAATGAGACAAAATGATATGGACCATTCTAGATGTTGAAAAAGCTTTGGTTGAAGTCATACTGCAAAACAAGAGCATCATCATTTGGAAAACAATGGGAGTTGCAATTCATTTCTAGTGGAAACTAAATTCTACATGCTCAAATATGAACTAGATAGGACAAAGTGGATACATATTTCCATCATCATGACCACATTTCCTTGCAAATTGTTTCCATAAAAAAAATTCAAGAAAAAACTGCTCTCATTGCTTGAACACCTACAAGATTTTGAACAGAAAGTATTTAGCTGGTATTAGATGACCGCAGATCACTAAATAGTCGATGATATTTCTTCTGGTAAGCTCTGTGCTTGAACATCATGTTACAATGTAATGACTTGCAACTTAAGTGGCAAATAATTATATTTCGAGTCTTGCCGTTGAAACGCACCATCAAACCAAAAGAGCAATACCTTTTCCTTCCTTTTGGCCTCATCAAACCAGCAATAGAATTTATTGGCATCTTGATATCAACCGCAAAGTATAAGCATTTTCCAAGAAAATCATTATATTTCTCCGAGCTAATAGATCAGGGCAATAATTTAGGCTAATGCCTTCAGCCAAACATAATTCTTTTCAGTTCAGAACTCCATCCTTTGAACCACATGATTGCAGAATAAACTGCATAAGCAATGGGTATCACCCTTCATTCTCGACTTTTGAACCTGGCACACCATTTTATTAGAAGCTCTTCGACATCAGCATCCATTCGGGTTCCAATGCCACCCCAGACCAACATGTGAGGAAGGTCTCCAATAGTCGAGCCCGTCACTTCGTACACAGCCTTGAACCCAATTCTAGTGTAGAACCTAACAAGCTAGCAAATCAAGAGACAAAGCAAATACAGTTAAGGATTTTACATCTGCTCGGTAGAAGATCCAAGAAGTTATGTTTTTCAATAACCATTATCATATTTTGGAAGCAATAAATAATCAAGTCCTGATGCTCAGTGTAATTGACCTATCATTACAGGTAACCTGCACAATTTTATTGACCATGTGGATAACTAAAGGGTTCAAATAGTTAACAGTAATCCACAACATTGAAGAATTTCTGCCTAAATAATCAGATCAAAACAACTTTAGCTCTTCAATCAAAGGTAACGAAAGCAGATAAATTTATCCAAAGACCTAAAGCAGAGAACGGAATAGGCTGCTTCGATTTCCGTAAACTAAAAAGAGAATTGTGAGCGAAGGCAAATAACCTTAGAATGGTAAAGATCAGAGTCATTAATAGCAAGCAACTCAGCAGTCTTACAACCAGAGTCATACCCGTACCGAATAGCAACAGCTCCAATGAACAAACCAATGCCAAAGATTGATTTTTCCATGCCAAGTGTTTCTCTTCTCAATCTTATTGAATCCAAATGGAGAATCTTGCCTTTTAACCAGACCCTTATCAGCCCTTCAGCTCTCCCAAGCTCATTTTGAGTTTCAAGACTCTTAGCTGTGATTCTGAAAAAGGGTCCTAGTGTTTGTAGCTGAAGGTCCAGGTTCTGGGCCTTTGATGCAGCCAATACTTCAGTCATGGTTGGCACAGCTACGTTTTTTATATTGTTAGTGTTAATCTCATATTGAATGTTGCTGGAATTGAAGTGGGTTTTTGTTGTTGTCATTTGGTCTGGTGGTGATAAATAAGAAACTGGAGTAATTAAGCAAGAGATATGGGTTCTTGCTTGTCTTCCTGGATTTGGCAAAGAGATTTTGAAGGTAGGAATAATGGGTGTCAATTCCATTTTTATTTTTTTCCAGGTGTTTAGTGGCGGAGCAGAATGAAAGAGAATGGACACTTTGAGACAGGCAGTGCTGAGAGGTTTTGATGTTATCCACTGTGGTGAAGCGTGGCACATATATATTGGATCACCATTGGACTCCTAAGTCCTATGTCGAGTTTTAAAAATTAAAATAGGTCCCTAAAGATGACAGATTTTACTAGACGACCTGTCTTTGCAGCTTATGTTCGTATAGTAGGAAGAAGATAAAAGTAGCTTCTGTTAGAGGTTAACGATCCGTACAGACCCTGTACTGCAAATAATTAATTAGTTAATCAGGGCCATTTACCACCTTAAGTGTTACATAATCTCTATTAAGAACATGCTGACTATCCTTCTCTAGTTATTTTACTGTAATGAGTATATTTCTTGAAATCTGTAGGAAGAGAAATTAACTCTGGGCATAATTTACGTGCAAATGAAACCAGGCATTGCAGCACGAACCCCAAATCTTCTTGCCTGCAAAGCTTATCAGACAGTTAATCCAATTCAAACATCATAATTAGCAGCCATTGGTTTCCCTTTCAACGATGGATTACTCTCATTGTTTCACTTTCAACAGCCGCATGCAAAGCATCCATTTCCACATGCAAGCAAATCCTCGAAAGATCAAGCGTCGCTCCGAGCTCTAAAATTCTTCTATCTGCTACCTATAAATTATAGTGCATCGTCAACTATATAAATTGCAAGAGGAATAAAAGAAAAACCAGAAACATTTATTAGGGATTCTTGAGCTTTACTGTTTGATAATGGGAGATATCAGCAGAACTAAGCTTCGCATATTGAGCACGCTTGTTTTCGATTTTCTGCCTCGTTAAAGCCTCCTTTTTTCCATCCCTCTCAAAATACTTTGATCCTTTACTCATTTCATAAACTGTTCTTTGTCCATCATAATGGCAATTTAAAATCAACATGATAGATGCTCATGATCTGAAAAAATAAATGTTTTTTAAATAGTTATTTTATCCGACGAATAATAAATAAAATATAAATATTATCAAACTCGATTTAAAATTTACCAAAACCTAACTCGAAATATACTATTTTAATTTTTATTGGATAATTAATAATAGCATATAATAAATACCCGAAACCAATAAATAATTTATAATGTATAAATTTTTTAACCAAGGAATAATTAATTGGTAGGATATGAGCCTGAAACCTAACATCTCAATGCCCATTGTCGTCCCTATTTGTCACTCCTTCCATGCCTAAAGTAAAAAACAAATATTATAGCACATTGTTTAATCAAATTTCCAACAGCATCGACGGCCATTCCTAAGAGATTCGAATGAAATTGTCTTAATTTGCAAGCACGAGGTGAAATAATTGTGAATAAAACAACCTACGTAGAAATTCGGGATAAGAAATTTATTAACTGCTTTAGCGTTAGTGTGAGCTACTGAGCTGTGCGGTAAGATTGCCAGGGACGAAGAGGAGGTTTCATTTTTCTCCATCTCGCGCTCTCTTTCTGTCTCTTTTTATTTAATTATTTGGTTATTGAAAAAGGTTGCTGGAGATATACAGGACTAGTACCGAGAAAGAGGAAGAGGAAGAGGCCGCTAGATTTGGAGGGTGAGGATGGGCCTTGATTCGATTCAAAGCCCGACTTCTTAGTCCGAGATTCGACTTTTCTTCGTCATCAGGCGGGCCCGTCTTGGAAAGATATCGGGCAGGCAAACCCGACCTCTCTTTTTCTTCACAGTCGAATCCACTTTCTTTTTGCATCTGACTACAGTGTGTGGTGTGCCGTGTATTCTTTATTTTCTTTCGCTGAGTGAATTTGTTCCCCTACTTTATTATATATTATTAAAAAAACAAAAACTACATATAGCAGTTTCAACCACGGCTTTAAAACCTGACTTGACCTACTGGTTGATTCTTGATCCGAGAATTAGGCGGAGCCAGGTTTAATAAAAATAAATGAAAAATTAATCTGTAATCTGATCAGCTAGTAAAAGATTTATTTAAAATCTAATAATTTTATTTTTAATTTATTTTTTCAATGTATATAATCTTTATATTTTTATAAAAAAATAATTAAATTCATTCAAGTTAATTCACCTCCCTATTGATCTAGAAAGTGATCTAGAACTTATCCTCTGGAATCATGTATAAAAACTATGGTTTCAATATAAGGAAGAAAAGGGAATAATTTCGTATGCCAAACTTGATTTGACAATAATTTTTATATTTAAATTAAAAGAGATTTTTTCCATTGGAGATGGATTTTGTAAATAGATAAATAATTCTTTTTAATTTTTAGAGGTTTTTTCAATAAGAAATTATAAATTTATGGTTAAAAGTAAATTTCAGGTCAAAAAAATACTACAAATCGAGTCAACTTTACTTTTTAATAAAAAATTAAAATAAATCGTGAATTTTAATTTATAGCTATTTCCATTCAAATATGTTTGTTATGAGTCATTTTATGTCAAGTATATTCGCGATTATCTTGAATTATGAATAAAAAAATCTGAATTATAAATTCAAGTAGGGAATTACTTCCTTCTAATTCGCAGAAAAGTGACACTTTCCATCCAGCTGGATCCAACTTATTATGGTGACTCCAGTTTCTACTATCCTCGTGTATTTTTATCTTAAAAGGCCATTATCATACGTGTTTTTCTGACAAACCCCACAGCTTATCAAAAAGAGACAACTGTCAAAGGAAACGATGGACGTATTTATTATGGTGTAGGGTCCCGCGTCGCCTTCCTCTCCCACCAAAAACCGTATTTCTCTTCCTAGTATTTTTCTGTTTATTATTTTTATTATTGTTATTAGAATAAATGCTACGAGTAATTTTTTTGTTTGTTTTTTTTTTTTTTTGGTTACGTGCTCGTCTCCATCCTCTTCTTGAATGGGAAGGAAGGTAGAAATGTTCTAGGAATGATTACGTAAGAGAACTGTCTTAATCATAAATTGTTATGGGTTTTTTTGGGTTATGGTTGTTTTTTAAAATATATTTTACTTAAAAATATAGCATTAAAATAATTAAAAAACACTAAAAAATATTAATTTAAAGTAAAAAAAATAATTTTTTTTAAAATACTTTTAAAATATAAAAATAAAAATAACCAAATTCATGATAGGAGTGGCTAGATGGGCTCCGTTTAGGCAAAGCGTGTGCCTTAACGCCGCCAAGTAAAGCCTACGGTGGGCGGTGGCCAGGTCTTAAAGTGGCAATTTTACGAGGGGTTAGACTTTAGAGTTCCTAGAGACAGGATGATTTATGGGAATCAGGCACGACAATATCGAGCCCAACTTTTAGGGAATCGGCTTGAAATAGATCATTTGAAAGACCATGCTAGATTAGCTCAACGAAGATTATTAATTAGCGCTTGATATATATAGCCTGGACATGAACCTGTCATAAAACACTCTTGGACTTGCATGGAAAACAGATGACGTGTTGTTGCGTCCCTTTTGGGAGGAAAAATACAGTCCAGAGAGAATTTATTGTTTGACTCCAGAACTTTCGCGACACTTGAAACTGGTAAGATGTTTGATTGGTTATTTATTGCGTAAGATAATTTTGTTGGGCATGAAATTAATAGGTTAGAGATGCCGACGAGGATATATAAAAAGTCGCTTGATTTGAGACCGGCTATAATTCTTGGTTGAGATTTATGAATAAAATATCTCAACGACCGTTCGGTGATAGTGAAATCCTTTTCTCCTCCTTCGAGATCTATATTGGTTCGGTCAAACTTGAAAGTTATCCTATTATTTTGTTTTTTTTCTAATTATAGTTTTCATTTTGTTTTATAGTTTTTATTTATTTAGAATTTTTTATTTTATTCTCAGTCATTTAATTTTATTTAATTTTTATATCATTCTTGTTCTTTTAATTTTTATATTTTTATATGTATTGTTTTTCTAAATAAACTTGTTTTTCAATTTCACCCGTCATCATTTTATTTTATTTTTATGTTATATTTGGTTTTTTTATCTTTTCTAAAATTAATTTTATTTTCTTTATTTTTATTCTTCATCGTTAGATTGGTTGAGAATTGAATTTTCTGAGTTTTTTTTTTTTTTACGGTGATCTAGTTTTCATGATCCAAGTCATAAGTATTAAATGTTAACCTAGATTGACATTGATATGATTTTTTTTTATTATTTTTTTTAAATTTTGTTTTTCAATGTTGAGCTTATTGAAAATTGAGATTTTTTATTGGATCTTAGTCTCGTGACCTAGATCACGAGTATAAAATGCTAACCTGAATTGCCATTTGTCTTTTCAATCTTTTTTT